>JGI10211J34971_10000261_pt1 | contig 41759 bp, 38 predicted proteins | sample Etolagsediment_FD_34971 | JGI IMG/M metagenome (IMG submission 34971) | reverse complement strand
CGGGGGCGATGCCACCGCCCCCGCCGACTCAGCACGGCGATTACTGCCGTTTTGGGTTCTTTCCTAGCTTCTCAACCCACCATGTGGTACTGCGTGGCAGTACCGAGCCACGCCCAGCATTTGCGTTATGCTCTAGCTCTTCGGCACGACAGTCGGTAAACACCATCTTCGTCAACGCATAGAGCAGCAGCACCTCAAACACCACAGCGCCACCAATCAGGATCGGATTGAGTATCGGATCGACCTTAATCCACGCCAGAATATCCTTCTGATACCAGCTAGAAAGCCCCAGTGTCCCGGCAAACAGTGCGGTGGCTAACAGCATCACCGCATTGCCGACTGACTCATGTTTGACACAGCAGCGCCGCAGGTATTGACACATCTTCTTCATAGAGTCCCTCGTATGTTTGTGACACCAGAGTGGTTGGCGACCTATCAATCAGAGCACGCCGGTAGCAAGCACACCAGAAATGTAGCACGACTGCAACTCAATCTTTTTGCCACTGAAATAAAGCGTGCTTATTTGGTTATGCGATCGCGGCAGTGTTGTTACTGGTGATTATGTTCTGTCTATGACAAAATCGCCACCTCACCCCCACCACGAGCATGGCTTCCGATGTCTGCCACCCTACTCTGGTTCCGCCACCACGATCTGCGACTCGACGATAACCCGGCACTCAACGCCGCCTGCGCGCGCGCTACCCCGCTGCTGCCGATCTATATCGATGAATCACCAATGGCGTGGCAACCGGGCGCCGCGGCGCGTAGTTGGCGTCACCGCAGTCTGGCCGCACTGAACACCGCCTTGAACGCGCTCGGTTCGACTCTGCTGCTCTGTCGCGGTGACGCGGCGGTGATTCTGCCGCGCCTCTGTACCCTCACCGGTGCCGATGCGATCCACTGGAACCGGCGCTACGAACCGGCGCAACGGCAGCACGATATGGCGATTAAACAGCAGCTCCAAGCGCTAGGGATAGCGGTGGAGAGCCACAACGGGGCGCTGTTAGTTGAACCGTGGCAGCTCTGCAAAGCGGATGCGACCCCCTACCGCGTCTTCACCCCATTTTGGAAGCGGCTCGCGGCGCAACCGCTCACCCCACCACTTAACCGACCGACTCAGTTGCCACCCCCCCCGCCCTGCCCTAGTACGGCGACAGATAGCGAGGGGAACGCCATCGCCCTCACCCTAGAGGCGCTCGCGCTACGTCCTCGCAGCGACTGGGATCGGGGATTCGATGAGTGCTGGCAGGCGGGTGAAAGCGCTGCACAGCAGCAGCTCCAACGCTTTATTGATCAGGGGTTGATGCGCTATCGACAGCAGCGCGATCTGCCGGCTGCCGCTGCCACCTCACACCTCTCGATCCACCTTGCACATGGGGAGATTGGGGTGCGTCGGATCGCCGCAACGATTCGTGCCCAGCAGCAGGCGTTTGTTGCTGAGTCGGGTCGCGCCGATGGCAGTCAGCGCTTTAGTGCTAATGCCGGTGAGAGCTATCTGCGACAGTTAGCGTGGCGTGAGTTTGGTTACCATCTGCTCTACCACTTTCCCGATACGCCCGATCACCCGCTCGATCAGCGCTTCTGCCACTATCCGTGGGCGCAGCAGTATGCGGCCACACTCCGAGCATGGCAGCGCGGTGAGAGTGGGATTCCGATTGTCGATGCGGCGATGCGCGCACTCTGGCAGAGCGGCTGGATGCACAATCGGCTGCGGATGGTGGTCGCCTCACTCCTGACTAAACAGCTCCAGATCCCGTGGCAGCAGGGGGCGGCGTGGTTCTGGCAGACGCTGATCGATGCGGATCTGGCCAACAACACCCTCGGCTGGCAGTGGGTGGCCGGCTGTGGTGCCGATGCCGCGCCCTATTTTCGGATCTTTAACCCGCTGCTGCAGAGCGCCAAATTTGATCCTGAGGGGGTGTTTCTGCGGCGCTGGCTACCGGAGCTACGAGCGCTCCCCCTCCCCCACCTCCACCAGCCGTGGCAGGCACCGGCGGCGCTGCTGCGCCAAGCGGGTGTGGTGCTCGATCGCGACTACCCGCGACCCATTGTCGATCTGGCGGCGGGTCGGGCGGCAGCACTCGCTGGCTATCAGCAGATCACGGCCGCCAACCGTTAGCCTTAGCGATCACACCACCGCCCCCTCTAGGAGTTCGACCCAGTGGCGTACCGGCCGCTCAGTGCCGCTCTGTAGATGCATCTGACACCCCACATTGGCGGTCACAATCAGTACCGGCTGGTGCGCTTCGAGCGCACTCAGTTTGCGCTGACGCAGTGCGCCAGCGAGGGTTGGTTGTAGGAGTGAGTAGGGACCCGCCGAGCCGCAGCAGAGGTGGCTATCGGCGACCGGTAGTAGCTGGTAGCCGGCCGCCTCCAGTAGCGGCTCAATTCGCCCCCCCAGCGATTGACCATGCTGGAGTGAGCAGGGGGTGTGGATCGCAACCGGTAGTTGATCGCCACACGGCTGGATCCGATCCTGCGCCTCGACACTCACCACCTCTAACAGATCGCGGGTGGCGGCGGCGATCCGCTCGGCGCGCGGGAGATAGTCGCTATCCTCCGCCAATAACTGCGGATACTCGCGCACTTGGGTGCCACAACCGCTGGCGGTAATCAGCAGCGCCTCCGCACCGCTATCGAGTAGCGGCAACCACGCATCGATATTGCGCCGCGCCAACCGCCGCGCCTCATCCTCCGCCTCCAGATGGTGACTCAACGCGCCGCAGCAACCTGCGGTCGCGACGGTTTCGAGGGTGATCCCGAGTTTGGCCAGTAGTCGGGTCGCAGCGGCATTGGTAGCGGGGGTGACCGCCTGCTGCCCACAACTGGTTAGCAGCAGCATGCGGCGAGCGGCAGTCGCTACGGGCGGTGGCGCGGTCGGTTCGGTAACCGCCGGTGTTGCAATCATTGCGGCCGGTAGCGGGCGCTGCGCCGGCGGGAGTGCGGCGCGTATGGTGCTAGGGAGAAAGCGCCGGAGTGGACGTGCCAAGGTAACCCCCCACGCTAGGCCGCGCTGCCACGGTAGCAGTCGCCGCAGCATCCAGTAGAGTAGTCGCTGCGGCCAGCGCCGCGGCTGCTGCTGCGCGAGTGCCCGCCGTCCAATATCGAGCAGATGGCTATAGCGCACGCCGGAGGGGCAGGTGGTCTCACAGTTGCGGCAACTGAGACAGCGATCGAGGTGGTAGCGGGCAGTTTCACCCGCCGCCTGCCCCTCTAATAGCTGTTTAATCAGATAGATTCGGCCGCGCGGGCTATCGAGTTCGTTGCCACTGATCTGATAGGTTGGGCAGGTGGCGCTGCAGAAGCCGCAGTGGACACAGCTACGCAGTATGGTATCAGCAGCGCTACCGTCACGGCTGCTGCGGTGTGGCTCAACAAGGGAGGTCTGCATCGGCTCTTTCCAGCGGGTAGCGAGGTTGGGCAGTTATAGCGCAGCGTAGAGGCGTCCGCGATTGAGGATGCGCCCTGGATCAAACGCTTGGCGTAACCGCTGCTGCAGCGCTAACAGCGGCGGTGGGAGTGGGGTAAAGGGCTCAATATCATGCTCACCGGCCGCCGTTCCAGCACGATAACAGGTGGCATGCCCACCCAGTGCGCTGGCCGCCTGCTGGATGGTGGCGCGGTCGGCGGCGCTCCGTAACCAGCGCTGGCCGCCACCCCAGTCGATCAACCAGCGGCTATCGGCAAGGTGTGGATTGGGAAGATCGGCCGGTAGCGCCAATCGCCAGAGGGGTGCCTCGCCAGCAAAGAAGGAGAGCTGCTGCTCGCGCAACTGCGACCAGAAGTGATCATCGCCCGGCTCTCCACCGAGCTGCTGCTGCGCTGCCGTTACTGCCGCCTCACTCCCCGATAGACGCAGCCAGAGCTGCCCCTCCAGATAGGCCGCGCCACTCAACGGCAGCGGCTGCTGTCGCCACTGACTCAGCCGGGTTAACGCGGTGGTCGCGTCACACTCCTGCACGAGGGTCACCTCACGGGCAGGGCGCGGCAGTAGGCGAAGGCTCACCTCCAGCAGCAGACCGAGTGTCCCCTGCGCGCCGACCATCAGTCGTGACACATCGTACCCGGCGACATTTTTCAGGACACGACCACCAAACGTCAGGCGCTCACCGCGCCCATTGATGATCTCACAGCCGAGGATCGACTCCCGTACGCCACCCCGCCAAGGGCGACACGGCCCCGCCAGTGCGGTAGCGACACTGCCGCCAATCGTCGCCTGCTCACCGAGATGAGGCGGCTCAAATGGGAGCATCTGTCCAGCATCGGCCAGCACCGCCTCTAACTCCGTTAGCGGTGTGCCACTGCGCACCGTAACCACCAGCTCCTGCGGTTCATAACTAACCATGCCGCTATGTTCAACCGTTGAGATCGGATCGCCGTTGATAGGACGCCCATAGAAGCGCTTACTCCCACCCCCACAAATCAGCAGCGGCTGGCGCGTCTCAGCGGCCACCATCACCTGCTGCTGTAGCGGCTCACTCATATCGCGATCAGCCATCAGAAGCGCTCCAGTTCTGGAAAGGGGAGTTCACCACGATGCACATGCATCGCCCCCAATTCAGCGCAGCGGTGGAGTGTAGGTACCGCCTTGCCGGGATTGAGGATGGCGTGCGGGTCAAACGCCGCTTTAATTGCGTGGAACTGGCTGAGTGCCTGATCTTGAAACTGGATACACATCTGATCAATCTTCTCACTCCCCACCCCATGCTCACCGGTGATGGTGCCGCCATACTCGACACAGAGCTGTAGAATCGCGGCACCAAACTGCTCCGCTTGCGCCAATTCGCCGGCGCGATTGGCATCGTAGAGAATGAGCGGGTGGAGATTGCCATCACCGGCATGAAACACATTCGCCACCGCCAACCCGTAGTGTGCCGATAGCTCACTGATACGCTGCAGCACGGTAGCGAGATGGCGGCGCGGGATGGTGCCATCCATGCAGTAGTAGTCTGGGGCCAGCCGCCCGACGGCGGGAAACGCCGCCTTGCGCCCCTTCCAAAACAGAGCGCGCTCAGCGGGAGTGGCCGCAATTCGCACTTCGGTCGCCCCCTGCTGCCGCATGATCGCACTCACCTGCGCGACCGCCGCGGCGACCTCCGCGCCACTCCCATCTAGCTCGCAGAGCAGCAGCGCAGCACAATCGGGGTAGCCGGCGTGTACAAACGCCTCGGCAGCGGCAATCGCCGGTCGATCCATCATCTCCAATCCGGCCGGAATGGTACCGGCAGCGATGATCGCGCCGACACACTCGGCAGCCGCCGTCACCTCATCAAATGGGGCGAGCAGCACCTGTACCGTTTCCGGTTGTGGCAACAGGCGCAGCGTCGCCCCTACCACCACCCCGAGCATCCCCTCCGAACCGATCAGCAGCGCCAGCAGATCGTAACCGGGGGTGTCGGGCGCTTCACTACCAATCGTCACCTGGGTGCCGTCGGCTAACACCAGATCGAGCGCCACCACATTGTGTAGCGTCAGCCCATACTTAAGGCAGTGTACCCCCCCAGCATTCTCCGCAATGTTGCCGCCGATAGTGCAGGCGATCTGGGATGAGGGATCGGGGGCGTAGTAGAGTCGATGCGCGGCCGCCGCCTCACTCACCGCAAGATTACGCACCCCCGGCTCAACCCGCGCTAAGGCGCGCGCTGGATCGATGGCGAGGATGCGATTGAGACGTGCCAGACTCAGTAGCACCCCCTCGCGGTGCGGTAGCGCCCCGCCGGAGAGACCGGTGCCAGCACCGCGGGCGACCAGTGGGATCTGCAACTGGTGGCAGCGCTTCACCACCAGCGCCACCTGCTCGGCCGACTCCGGCAGAACCACCAGTGCCGGTCGCTGTCGGTGTGCCGAGAGGCCATCACACTCATAAGGCGTGAGCTGTGCTGGGTGTGTCAGCAGCGCCTCGGGCGGTAGCTGCTGCTGTAGCTCACGCTGTAGCTGGATTAGGTTTTCACTCATCACCACAGACTCCACCATCTCCCCTCCCCTCGTCGATCGTACCGCCACTACGCAGGCGGTTGGCAGCGGCTCGGCTGGCGTAGCCGATCGTGGATCACCACCAGCGTCGCATCATCACCGACGTTGCCGGGGAAGATCACCACCGGTAGGCGCGGCTGCGTCGGATGATCTTCGGGACAGCGCACCACCGAACAGCCGGGGTGGATCTGACCGAGCAGACGGGCGGAGTGGAGCGCAAGGCCGCTACTGAGCACATCGTTCGAGGTGATCCCGCCCTTGCTGATGAGATAGCCGATGGTTGGTGGGAGTTGCCGCACCAGCGCCATTAGCAGTGCCGAAACGCGCTCACCAAATGCCAACCGCTGCGTCTGATCGGGAAACTGCCGCTCCCCCCGACTGGTGTAGATCACGGCGGTATGCCCGGCGGCATGCGCCGCCGCGACGGCCGCTTGGCATGCATCAAGGAGCGCCTCCGGATCGCGGTCGACCCGATCAACATCCACCTCAATCGGTACCACACCCGGCTGCTCCAGCAGCGCCGCGAGTTGGCGGCTACTGCGTTCGACATGGGAGCCGACCAGCACCACCCCAGCGGCACCGTGGCGCACATAGCAGTTCATCCGCTCGGCGGCAATCGGCTGTGGTGGTAGTTTCGCTAGCGCAGTTAAGAGGCTAGCGGCGCTGCGGAATAGATAGCGTTTCCCTTGATCGATCGCCGCCATAAGCTGGCTAGCGAAGTGATCGAGATCAGACTGCTGCTCTGCATCAACCACACAGCAGCGATTATCGGTGAGCGCGAGGAGCGCCCCTTGACAATCGCCGGTTACCGCTGCTCGATCGAAATGGATCACCTCAGCGGCGGTAATGCGCCCGCCACTCTTCTCCTCGACCCATGCCGGTAGCCAACTACTGCGAAACCCAAATACCGAATCGCGCGCAAACTCGGTCTGATCGACCGCTACCCACGCCTCACCCTGACGCAGATAGTGCGTTGCATCGCGGGTGATGCGCCCCCCCTCAAAGAAGGCGGGGATGATAAAGTGGGCATCAAACGGCCCCAACTCAGCGGCGATGATGTCACTCTCCAGCGGATAGTGGCCACGTAGCGTCGAGTCGGAGCGGCTCACTAGCAGTGGGATCACCGGCTCCCCGGCCGCCGCTAGCTCCGCTAACGCGAGGCGGAGGTTTTCGCACACCTCCCGCGTCACCGTCGCAGCGGCCGCGGCCGAGAGGGCGCGGCTGTTGGTCAGAATAAACAGAATCGGCGAGCTATCGCGCAGGGCGGCAACCAGATCGGCCACCTCCCAGCGCAGCAGCAGCAGACAGCTATGTACCGTCTGCGAGCCGGTCGGATCATCATCAATCGCGATGATGCGATAACGGGGTGCTTGACTCATCGCCCCCCCTCAATTGCGCAGCGCTTCGGCACGCGCTACCAGCGCCTCAGCGGTGAGCCCATTAAACGCCATCACCGCGGCCGGGGAGGCGGTGGTCTCGCCGCGCTGCCAAGCGAATAGATCGCGCCGCGGCGCCCGACTACGCAGCAGTACCGGCTCTAAACAGCCGCTCGGTCCACCACTCACCGCCAGCAGCAGATCACCACCAAATAGGCGCTCAAAACCGGCATCGTCGAGGAACCGATCATCGGGCTCGGAGACGGTTGACCACGCCACATCGTGCGGCCGATAGAGACGGCGCGGATTGACCACCGCGACAATGCGTACTCGCCAGCCGTTCGCTTCGAGCTGATCGCGTGCCTCAAACAGCGGCAGGAAGACCATATCACCATTGGCGGTCAGTACCACCAGTGGCCCCTCACCGGCGCCACTCTCATAGAGGGTCACCGCCCCCTCATCAAGCGCTTGGCGCGCCTGCTCATGACTGCTATAGATCGGCAGCGGACTCTTCGAGGCAAAAATGGCGATCCCCTTGTTGTGGCTCTGCAGCGCCCAGTCGTAGCAGACTTGGATCTGATTCGCATCGCACGGGAAGAGCGGATAGACATTGCCGTTGCGGATCAGCGCGGCAAAGTAGTTCTCAATCTCCGGCCGCTGGTGGGTCCAGCCGTTGCGCCCCTGCTCTAGCGCACCGGCGGTGAACATCGCCACCATAGAGGGGGTCTGCCGCCGTAGCTCCGCCATCGCCTGTAGTACCGTCTGCATAATCGGCAGGCCGTTAATCGCAAAGCTCTCATAGGATATCCAGAGCGCGCGGCTACCAAATAGCGCTAAGGCCGACGCGAGACCGGCGCAGGCATCCTCATTCAGTGGCTCATAGACCTGACCATCCGGGCGCTGATGGTAGAGATCGTCGCGGGTCGGGTGGCGAATGGCGAGCGCATGGTTGATGTTGGCCATCCCAGAGGCCTCGTTGCCATCCGCATTGGTCACGATAAAATCGGCATCGGCCTGGCCAACCGCTGCCACCAGTGCGCCGAAGGTGGTCGAAGGGACATGCTTCTCACCGATTGCCAGCGATTGTAGCGGTAGCGGCGGTAGCGCGGCGGGGAGTGTTGCCAACTCGGTCACCACACTATCGACCGCTCGACCACCGCCAGCGCGCTGCAGATTGTCACGCACAATCTGCCAACCGGTAGCGGGTAGCGAGCGGCGTACCAGGGCTTGAGCAATCGGCTCGGCATCGAGGGTGTCGCCCGGATAGAGGTTGTGCGACTTAGAGCCGTGACGATGGACGCCACTCCCCTTCAACTGCTTAATGATCAGCACACTGAGGGTGCCCTGTAGCGCCGCATCAGCGGCGCGTTTTGCCCCCGCCAGCACCGCCGCAGTGAAGGCTTGGCGCTGCCCCCATGAGAATTGGGTGCTATCGACATAGGCCCCCTCTTGGTTGGCATCATCAAACGCCTTCGCGTCGATCAGCACCACCTCACTGAAACCGTGGGCGCGCCAGTAGCTCTCCATCTGTGCGTTACTAAAGCGTGACACCATCGCGTGATGCTCTTGGCTATAGCCGTTCCACACCAGCACCGGCAGGAAGTTGGTCACCTCTGGCCAAGCGGTGTGGAAGTGCTGCATCGCCGACATCACATAGGGCTCGCCGAGTCCGCCATCACCAATGGTAAAGGGGAAGAGCTTGTCGCGGTGGCGCAGTGCACCGGCGAGCGCAAAGTGCTGCCCCTGACCGAGCGGACCGGCGGGCGCTAACAGCCCGGGAATCGCACCGGAGAGGTGGCCAAGCAGCCCATGCTGCTCACGGAACCGCTCGCGCAGCTCGGTGACCGTGTTGATCCCCATCGCCTCTAGTGAGCCATCGAGGAACATCGCGCTATAGAAACCCGGCGCGTGGTGCCCCACTTCGGTGAGGATGTTGGTGTGACCGAGTAGTGCTAGGGCGGCATAGGCGTCGGCACTACTGGCGAACCCGCCCGGATGGCCCGAGGCTTTGCTCGCGCAGATAAGGAGGGTCAGGTAGCGCAGCGCGTCGGCCGTAAGCTGGGTCTGATAGATCGCAGCGGGATCGGTGATATCGCTGATTGCACTGCTCCCCTCGGCGATGACCGCGGTAGCGGCAAGCTGATCGAAATCGGGCCACGCAGCGGCGGTGTGGGGAATACCGGTCGCGAAGCGCGGGAGTTGCGAGCTGGCAGATTGAGGGGTGGGGCTGTTCATCATCGACTCCTGCAGATTGGGATAGAAATAGCGTCGGACAAATCTTAGTGTTACACTAGGTTTTTCATCAAGCGAATCGATTTTCACGATACAAAATTATGCCAACAGGACACTCAATTCAGGTGGTTACCCGCATCGCCCGCCTCTTCGATGCGATTGTGAGCAACCCCAACTACAGTCCGCTCAAAGTGTTGAGCGCAGAGACCGGGCTCCACCCCTCAACCGCTTTTCGGATCCTCCACTCACTGCTCGATCATGGGTTAGTGGAGCGTGATGAGGCGGGCAACTACCGCATTGGCCACAAGATTCTGCACTTAAGTCGCCACGTTAGCGGCGGGCGGGCGCTTGAGGAGGCGGCGCAGCCGGTGATGATCTGGCTGCGCGACACCCTCGGTGAGAGCATCAACCTATCGGTTCGCCAAGGGGATAAGGTGGTCTATATCGGGCGGGTGCTGTCACGACGGATGATGCGGGTGGAGCAGGTGATAGGTAGCCATGCGCCCCTCCATGTCACCGCGGTCGGCAAGCTGATGTTAGCCGAAGAGCCGCCGGAAGCGTGTTATGAGTATGCGCAGCGGAGCGGACTACCGGCACTCACCGCCAACACCTTAACGAGCGCTGAGGCGCTATTAGCGGCGGTGCAGCAGGCCGCCCGCGATGGGTATGCGTTCGATGATGCCGAAGCCGAAGAGGGGGTCGGCTGTATTGGGGTCGCGATCCGCGATCAGAGCGGGGCGATGATCGCCGGTCTCTCGCTCTCGGCACCGATAGAGCGGCGGCAAGATGCGTGGGTCGCGACAATGGTTGAAGCGGCCGCACGCATCTCCGCGCAACTCGGCACCAGCGATGCGCTCACCGCCGATCCGCCCCCCACCACCACATAGATCGCGCAATACTTGACAAAAATAGTAAATTATTATGCAATAGGGGGCATTCGGTGCCACGCTTGCGCAGGTACCAACCCATTTATCAACTCAATCCAATCTAATGTGAAGGAGATCGACTGATGCAACTACCCGATCGTGATGGCGACGGCTACCTTACCGATATGAACGCTTGGACACCGGAGATTGGCCGTGCGATGGCAGCAGCCGATGGCATTGAGCTAGACGATATCCGCTGGAATCACATCCTCAAAGCACGTGAGTATTATGAGGAGAACGCCGTCGTGCCGCCGATCCGTAAGTTCGCTAAGTATGCTGGTGAGGATCAGAAGGAGATGTTTAAGTTGTGGCTCACCGGCCCGATGAAGCCGATCACCAAGTATGGTGGCCTACCGAAGCCAACCGGCTGCGTCTAATCGACCATCAACCACTACCGCCACCACGCCGCGTGGCGGTAGTGGCGCCACCATTTTGCTCTATGCTATGTTCGGCGGCTTCCAAGCCCTATCAGGAGTCATGCCAACATGAATCAAACCACCCTCCCTACCGAACCCACCGCCCACCGCGTCGCCATACTCGGCGCCTCTCCAAAATCGGATCGCTACGCTCATCTTGCGCAGAAGATGTTGACCGAAGAGGGGTATCCGGTACTGCCGATCCACCCCAAAATAGGTGAGATTGAGGGGGTGAGCGTCTACCCTGATCTCGCATCGGTACCGCAACCGGTACACACCCTCACCCTCTACGTCGGCCCCGCCCGCAGCGAACCGCTAGTTGATGCGATTATTGCGCTCGCACCACAGCGGGTCATCTTCAATCCCGGTACCGAATCGCCGACACTTGAAGCGGCTCTCCAGCAGCAAGGAATCGAAACCATGCAGGCCTGTACCTTAGTCCTACTGCGTACTAAGCAGTTTTAACGCGAGATCTGACGCAGATCAAACTCGATGTTTGGTCATGATTTGGTGCAGAATAGGTCACGTTGTTGCCCTATTTTCCCTAGTTATTGCAACAACTTCCGATTCAGGCTTGCGAGATACAGGGTTAAGACTACAATAGCCTGCCGCACGCTTCCCTGAATAAAAGATAGAGATTCCCATTCGACGCCGAGATAAGCAGAGACGCCAACATGCACCTTGATCCCCCTATACTGCGGCTACTGGTTGTCGAGAACCAACAGCAGAGTGCCACGCCGATCTCCGATCAGCTAGATGGCGCCGGTTTTACCATTGAACAGGTGAGCGACAACCGCACCGCACGACAACAGTTTGATTGGCAGCGCCACGATGTGGTGCTGCTATCGCTGCCGGCAAGCAGCGCCATGAGCACCTCCCCACCCCCCACCGATGAGGGTGATGAGTGTAGCTTCAATTTAGCCCGCGATATCCAGTCACGCTCCGCCGCGGGGGTGATTGTGATTGGTGATCGCTGCACCGAACCGAAACGGTTACAGGGACTAGAGCTAGGGATCGACGACTACATCCAAGCCTCCGTGACGCCGCGTGAGTTGGTGGCGCGGATCCGTAATCTCGGCCGCCGGGTGCACCATGCGCGGCGAGTCGGTGCGGAGAGCAAGAGCGCACCCGAACATGAGCAGCGCTGGCGACAGCTCGGTCACGGCAGTTGGCGACTGGATGGTTGGTCGCGGCGACTACATGGCAGCAACGGTATTGAGCAGCCCCTCACCCGTGGTGAGTATGAACTGCTACAGGTGCTGATGAACCATCCGGGACGGGTAATGAATCGGCAGGAGTTACTAGAGCAGACCGGTATTGTTGATCTGGTCAACTCCGATCGGGCCATCGATTCGATGATTCGGCGACTCCGGCGCAAGCTCGAAAGCGATCCGCAGGGGGGCGATCCGAATCAACTCATCCGTACCATCTACGGAGTCGGCTACCTGTTCGCCGCCGACACGAAGGGTGACGATCACTAATTATCACTATTAGTGCAGTAACCGACAGCGCTGCCGATCAAACTCAATCCGACCGCGCCCGGTGCCACCGTTACGATCCAGCGCGTCCGCGCCTCTCGACACGCGCTCCCCTCAATATCCTGCTGACCACTCGCTAAGGTCGGATAGTCGGGCACCACCAGTGTACCCCCGGCGATCCGACCGGTCAGCACCACATCCACGGCGGCAAACTCAGCTACGCCCCGCAAGTCACCGCACAGCTCACCGGCAACGTCGTGCCCATCGACAACGCCGCCCAGCGCAACCACCCGCAATTCCCGTTCAAAGGGAACCGGGGGGAGAAGCGGCTGAGCGCCCTGACAGGCGGGTTGACAGCCGCTGAACGTCATGCAGATAATCGCCCCAAGATCCCACGCAAGCAGCACCCCACCACACAGGAGCGGAAGAAGTGAGCCAGTCTGGCAGTCTCTATACCCTCGTCAGAAGAGCGCATCCAAAGGCGCAGAATCAAGGTTAGGCATCCGATGAAATCGGCAATACCGCTGCGCTCCATTGCCGCCGCCTGCCTTGGTGTTAGCCCAACACCCCGCAAAACCGCTTGATAAGGAATCACAAAGGAGAAACAGATGGCCCAAGCATCGGCCCCAAAAAAAGTAAAATCCTTCGAACAAATCCTGTGGGAGTCCGCTGACAAGCTTCGCGGCACAGTCGCCTCGTCCGAGTACAAGCACATCGTGCTCAGCCTGATCTTCCTCAAATTCGTCTCGGATAAATTTGAGGAGCAGCGCGAAAATCTGATCGCCCAGGGTCTGGGCGACTACACCGGGATGGTCGACTTCTACACCAAGGACAATGTCTTTTACCTGCCCGAAGAGTCGCGCTGGTCGACCATCCAGAAGCAGGCCAAACAGGAGGACATCGCCCTGCGCTGCACACCATTGAGAAGAGCAACAAGAGCCTGCGTGGTGCGCTGCCGGACAACTACTTCTCGCGCCAGGGCCTGGAGCCGCGCAACCTCGCCTCGCTCATCGATTCGATCAGCAACATCGACACCATCGCCGACCGGGAAGAGGACATCGTCGGGCGGGTCTATGAATACTTCCTCGGCAACTTCGCCGCCGCTGAAGGCCAGCGCGGCGGTGAGTTCTACACCCCCAAGTGCGTGGTTAACCTCATCGCCGAGATGATCGAACCCTATCGCGGCAAAATTTACGACCCCTGCTGCGGCTCCGGCGGCATGTTTGTGCAGTCGATCAAATTCATCGAAAGCCACCACGGCAACCAGAAAGATATCTCCATCTACGGGCAGGAGCAGACCGCCACCACCTACAAACTCGCCAAGATGAACCTCGCCATCCGCGGCATCGCCGGCAATCTGGGCGAAGTTCCCGCCGACACCTTCTTTAAAGATCAGCATCCCGATCTCAAGGCCGACTTCATCATGGCCAACCCGCCCTTTAACCTGAAGCAGTGGCGCGCTGAGGATGAACTGACCAATGATCCGCGCTGGGCAGGTTACGACACTCCGCCGACCGGCAATGCCAACTACGCCTGGATTTTGCACATGGTCAGCAAACTGTCGGAGAACGGCATCGCCGGCTTTGTTCTCGCCAACGGCTCCATGAGTACCAACACCAAAGGCGAAGGCGAAATCCGCAAAAAGCTCATCGAAAATGACCATGTCGATTGCATGATCGCGCTGCCCGGTCAACTCTTCTACACCACGCAAATACCGGTCTGCCTGTGGTTTTTGACCAAGAACAAAAAGGCGCAACAGTTCAGCGATGGCCGCCGCCACTTTCGTGACCGTCAGGGCGAAACGCTGTTCATTGACGCCCGCAACAAAGGCAGCATGGTGGATCGCACCCACAAGGAGCTGACTGCCGATGACATCGCAGAAATCGCCGCTATCTACCACCACTGGCGCGGCGAAGCGATGGGGGAGTATCAGGATCAGCCCGGCTTCTGCAAGGCGGCGACTTTGGAGGAGATTAAAGCCAACAACTATGTACTCACCCCCGGGCGCTATGTCGGCGCGGCGGAAGTGGAAGAGGACGGCGAACTGTTCGAGACCAAGATGGCGGAGTTGACGCAGACGCTCTATCGGCAGATGGAGGAGTCGGCGAGGCTGGATGCGGTGATTAAGGAGAATTTAGCGGGGTTGGGTTATGGGCGTTGAGTGGGAGCTTTCTACGGTTGGGGATTTTTGCCCGTTCGTTTATGGAAAGGCTCTGCCGGAACGATCTCGTATTCCTGGGGTATTTCCTGTAATAAGTTCTGCAGGCATTAGTGGATCGCATCACGAACCATTGGTAACAACAGGCGGAATTGTAATTGGTAGAAAAGGCACTGTTGGCAGTGTGACCTTGAGCATGTCAGCCTTTTGGCCAATCGATACAGCTTTCTACGTTACAGATGAACCTCAGCGTGATTTGCGATTTACTTACTACTTGTTGAGGACGCTGGGACTGGATCGCATGAACTCTGATAGCGCTGTGCCCGGCCTTAATCGAGACAATGCACATGCCTTGACAATATTTGTGCCGACGCTTCCAGAACAACGCGCTATCGCCCACATTCTCGGTAGCCTCGACGACAAAATCGAACTCAACCGCCAGATGAACGCCACGCTGGAGGCAATGGCGCAGGCGCTGTTCCAGAGCTGGTTTGTCGATTTCGATCCCGTTATCGATAACGCTCTGGCCGCCGGTAATCCTATTCCCGAACCGCTGCAAGCCCGCGCCGAGGCGAGAGCCGCTCTGGGCGATCAACGCCAACCACTCCCCGATGCCGTGCAAAACCAATTCCCCGACTGCTTTGTCTTCAACAATGAGCTGGGTTGGGTGCCGGAGGGGTGGGAGGTTAGAACTATTGGTGATGAAGTGGAAAATATGGGGGGCGGTACTCCAAGTACAAAAGATCCCAATTATTGGGAAGATGGTATCCATGCCTTTTGCACTCCAAAGGACATGTCAACTCTTGGAACGCTTGTTTTGTTGGATACTGAACGGCATCTGACTGATGCAGGAGTAAACAAAATTAGTTCAGGGCAGTTACCGAAAGGCACAGTTTTAATGTCATCCCGTGCACCTATCGGTTACCTTGCAATCAGCGATATTCCTGTAACTGTTAATCAGGGTATTATCGCGATGTTGCCGAATAAAAAGTTCGGTTCAATGTACTTACTAAACTGGGCCAAAGCTAATATGGGTGCAATAAAAGACCGTGCAAATGGCAGCACATTTATGGAGATCAGTAAAAAAAGTTTTCGTCCAATTCCCTTTTTGGTCCCGAATTCTAAAGTGACTGCATATTTCAATGGATATGCACAAAACCTGTATGAAAAACTGCTTATTAATTCAGAGCTAATCCAAAATCTAACACAACTCCGTGACACACTCCTCCCCAAACTCCTCTCCGGCGAACTGCGCGTTCCCGAAGCGGAAAAGCAGGTCGCCGATCAACTATGAGCAACTCCGAACCTAAGACAACCATACCCGCCAAGCCGCGTGACCCCGATTTTGTCTATGCCGAAATCGCCATGCAACGAGCCGCAGAGAAGGCGGCACAACGGGCCAGACAACTGGGTACAGAACCGGTGACCTGCGACACCCTGAAGCAGCAAAAAGCCGACATCACCTCAGATGACGCACTTTAACGAAGCTCAACTCGAACAAGCCATCATCACCCTGTTACAGCAACAGGGCTACCCCTACCATCGCGGCGACACCCTCCCGCGCAAACCCACCGAAGTGCTGCTGCGCGACGATCTACGCGCCTATCTCACCAACCGCTATGCCGCCGAGGGCATCACCTCCCACGAGATCGAATCGATTCTGCGCCAGTTAGAGGGCTACTCCTCCGCCGATCTCTATGAGTCGAACAAGGCGATTCACAAGCTGATTGCCGACGGATTTCTGCTCAAACGCGACGATCGCAACCGCAAAGATCTCTATATTCAGTTGATCGACTACAGCGGTCTGCCGTTGCAACCACTACCGCAAGCCGATGAGGTTGAAACAATAGCGGGGAGTAGGGTGACCGACCGTGCCGGGCTCTATGTGAGTGTGCGTAATCGCTACCGGCTGGTGAATCAACTGGAGATCGAAGGGACAGAGAAGCGTATCCCCGATGCCATTCTCTATATTAACGGTCTGCCGCTGGTGGTGTTTGAGTTCAAATCGGCGATTCGGCAGGAGGCGACGCTGCACGACGCCTATCTCCAGCTCACCACCCGCTATGCCCGCGATATTCCTGAACTAATGAAATATAACGCCCTGTGCGTGCTGTCGGACGGGGTCAACTCCAAGCTCGGTTCGCTGTTTGCGCCCTATGAGTTCTTCTACGCCTGGCGCAAAGTAACCGGCGAGGAGGCGATTGCACAGGAGGGCATTAACGCCCTGCACACCCTGATTCAGGGGCTGTTCGACCCCGACCGGCTGCGACAGGTGATCCGCCATTTTGTCCTCTTCCCCGATCTATCGCGCAAGGAGGAGAAGATAGTCTGTCGCTACCCGCAGTTCTACGCCGCCACCAAGCTCTACCACCACATTCTGCAGCATCGCAAACCCGATGGCGACGGCAAGGGCGGCACCTACTTCGGCGCGACCGGCTGCGGCAAAAGCTACACCATGCTGTTTCTCACCCGCCTGCTGATGAAGAGCCTGGAGTTTGCCAGCCCGACCATCGTATTGATCACCGACCGTACCGATCTGGACGATCAACTCTCGCGCCAGTTCACCAACGCCAAAGGCTATATCGGTGACCAGACCGTGATTAGCGTCGAGAGTCGTGATGAACTGCGCCAACGGCTCAAAGATCGCAGCAGTGGTGGCGTATTCCTCACCACCATTCACAAATTTACCGAAGATACCCAACTGCTGACCGAACGCAGCAATGTGATCTGCATCTCTGACGAGGCGCATCGCAGCCAGATCAATCTCGATCAGAAGGTGCGCGTCACCGACGAGGGGGTGAAGCGCAGCTACGGCTTCGCCAAATATCTGCACGACTCCCTGCCTAACGCCACCTTCGTCGGCTTTACCGGTACCCCCATCGACGCCACGCTGGATGTCTTCGGCGCTGTGGTGGACAGCTACACCATGACCGAGTCGGTAAAGGATGAGATCACCGTACGCATCGTCTATGAGGGGCGCGCCGCCAAGGTGATCCTCGACAACGCCAAGCTGGAGGAGATCGAGGCGTATTACAACCAGTGTGCCGAGAACGGCGCCAGCGACTACCAGATCGAGGAGAGCAAGAAGGCCAGCGCCAACATGAACGCCATCCTCGGCGATCCCGACCGGCTGCGGGCATTGGCGGCAGATTTTGTCGCACACTACGAAAAGCGGGTGTCAGAGGGCGCCACCGTTAAAGGTAAAGCGATGTTTGTCTGTAGCAAACGCGATATCGCCTATGCCTTCTGGCAGGCGGTGGTGGCGCTGCGACCGGCGTGGAATGAGCAACTCGCCTGTGAAGCGGGGGCAAGCCTCAGCGAAGAGGAGCAGAAGAAGATCCTGCCGCTGGAGCGGATCAAGATGATCATGACCCGTGGCAAGGACGACCCGAAGGAGCTCTACGATCTCCTCGGCACGGCCGACTACCGCAAAACCCTCGACACCCAGTTCAAGAACCCCAGTTCCAACTTCAAGATCGCCATTGTGGTCGATATGTGGCTCACCGGCTTCGACATACCGGAGCTGGATACCCTCTACATCGACAAGCCGATCCAGCGCCACAACCTGATCCAGACCATCTCACGGGTAAACCGCAAGTTTGCCGGCAAGCACAAGGGGCTGGTGGTCGATTACATCGGCATCAAGACGCAGATGAACCTGGCACTGGCGCACTACAACCGGGCCGATCAGCAGAATATCGAAGAGATCGAACAGTCGCTGATGGTGGTGCGCGACCATCTCGATCTGCTCGGCAAGCTGTTCCACCCATTCGATGCCTCCTCCTATTTCAGCGGCGAGCCGCTGGCACAGCTCAACACCCTTAATAATGCCGCTGAGTTCGTGCAGATCACCGAGAAGCTGGAAAAGCGCTTCATGCACCTCGTAAAGCGGCTCAAGGCAGCCTACGACATCTGTAGCGGCTCCGACGCATTCACACTGTCTGAACGCGACCACATCCACTTCTATCTCGCCGTGCGATCCATCGTCTTCAAGTTGACCAAGGGCAATGCACCAGACACCGCGCAGATGAATGCCAAGGTGCGTGAGATGATCGCCGAAGCGCTCAAGGCGGATGGTGTCGAGGAGATATTCAGGATGGGCCAAGATGCTGCGGATGCCGTCGACATCTTCGACGACGACTATCTGGCCAAGATCGAGAAAATCAAACTCCCGAATACTAGGATCAAGCTGTTGCAGCAGCTACTCGCCAAGGCCATCGAGGACTTCAGGAAGACCAACAAAGCCAGAGGTGTCGACTTCTCCAAACAGTTCAAGGCACTGGTGGATCGCTACAACGAGCGCAAGGAAGAGGATGTGCTGGTCTCCAATGTGCTGGAAGAGTTCACCGACGAGATCATCGATCTGTTGCAGGCGCTGAAGAGAGAGAAGGAATCCTTTGCCGATCTGGGGATAGATTTCGAGGAGAAGGCGTTCTATGACATCCTCAAGGCACTGGCGGTGAAGTACGATTTCACCTACCCCGAGGAGAAGCTGCTTGAACTGTCAAAGGCGGTGAAGGAAGTGGTTGACGACAAGGCCAGGTACACCGACTGGAACCAGCGCGACGACATCAAGGCCGGATTAAAAGTCGACCTGATCCTGCTGCTTGCCAAACACGGCTACCCACCCGTAGACAGGGACGAGGTGTACAAGGAGATCTTCGAGCAGGCGGAGAATTTCAAGAAGCATCGAAATGTGTGAGAGAGCAGACCGGTATTGTTGATCTGGTCAACTCCGATCGGGCCATCGATTCGATGATTCGGCGACTCCGGCGCAAGAGAGTGACGATCACTAATTATCACTATTAGTGCAGTAACCGACAGCGCTGCCGATCAAACTCAATCCGACCGCGCCAGCGACTGTACGGGGTACCGCCAAAGCGGGGATCGGGGATCCACCAAGTGAGTGCAATCTCTCGATCCACTTGTAGCTGTAGCGGTAGGTTACGGATGCGACACGCCGCGTCCCCAAAGGTGATCGTTGCCACCTGCGGTGCCACCGTTGCGATCCAGCGCGCCCGCGCCTCTCGACACGCGCTCCCCTCAATATCCTGCTGACAACTCGCTAAGGTCGGATAGTCGGGCACCACCAGTGTACCCCCGGCGATCCGACCGGTCAGCACAACCGCCCCGGCACCATCAGCGAGTTGTATGGTCAACTCACGCTGACTCGGTGGCGCGGTGTCGATCAGCTCCAGCAGCAGTACCCCCCGTTCTAACCCATAGAGGTAGCCGGCGAGCGCGAGAGCAATCGGCACCCCCAGCAGCAGCAGATGGAGCGCCCAGAGCGCAACGCGGCCACGGCGAGAGGCAAACAGCGCCATCTACAGCCCCAACTCTGCCCAGAGCGCATCGACCCGCGCCTTCACCGCCTCACTCATCCGGATCGGCACCCCCCACTCGCGCTGCGTCTCCCCCGGCCACTTGTTAGTCGCATCAAACCCCATCTTAGAGCCGAGGCCTGAGACCGGCGAAGCGAAGTCGAGATAGTCGATTGGGGTGTTGTCGATGGTGACCGTATCGCGCACCGGATCCATGCGGGTGGTCATCGCCCAGATCACATCGCGCCAGTCGCGAATATCGACATCCTCATCGGTCACAATCACAAACTTGGTGTACATAAACTGGCGTAGAAATGACCAGATCCCCAACATCACCCGCTTCGCATGACCCGGGTACTGTTTGCGGATCGAGACCACCGCTAAGCGATAGGAGCACCCCTCGGGCGGTAGATAGAAGTCGACGATCTCCGGAAACTGCTTTTGCAAAATCGGCACAAACACCTCATTGAGGGCAACCCCTAAGATCGCCGGCTCATCGGGTGGACGGCCAGTGTAAGTGGAGTGGTAGATTGCGTCGTGGCGACGGGTGATGCGATCGATGGTAAAGACGGGAAAGTGATCGACCTCATTGTAGTAGCCGGTGTGATCACCAAACGGCCCCTCTGGCGCTGTATCATCGGGGTGGATATGCCCCTCTAACACCAGCTCGGCACTCGCCGGCACCTCAAGCTCACTACCGATACAGCGCACCAGCTCAGTGCGTGAACCGCGTAGCAGACCTGCAAAGGCGTACTCGGAGAGGGTATCGGGTACCGGCGTAACCGCCGCCAATATGGTGGCCGGATCGGCACCGAGCGCGACGGCTATCGGGAACGGCTGGCCGGGGTGCTGCTGCTGCCAGTCACGAAAATCGAGCGCCCCACCGCGATGCGATAGCCAGCGCATAATCACCCGATTCGGGCCAATCACCTGCTGGCGGTAGATCCCCATATTCTGCCGCTCACGCTGCGGCCCCCGCGTCACCACCAACCCCCACGTAATTAACGGACCGGCATCATCGGGCCAGCAGGTCTGGATCGGCAGTGTCGTGAGATCGACCTCACTGCCGCTTAATACCTGCTCCTGACAGGGGGCGTGGCGCACCCGTTTCGGCGCCATATTGAGCACCTGTTTGAAGATCGGCAGCTTCTGCCACGCATCGCGCATCCCCTTGGGGGGATCGGGCTCTTTGAGAAACGCCAGCAGCCGCCCAATTTCACGCAGTGCATCGACCGAATCGGCGCCCATCCCCAGCGCCACCCGCTTTGGCGTTCCAAACAGGTTGCCTAGCAGCGGCATGGTGTGGCCGGTTGGCCGCTCAAACAGCAGTGCTGGCCCCTGCTGCCGCAGCACCCGATCACACACCTCGGTGATCTCCAGTGCCGGATCGACCGGTACCGCGATCCGCCGCAGCTCCCCGGCGGCTTCTAACTGCTGGATAAAGTCACGCAGATCACGATACTGCATCGCTCCACCCCTACCGCTTCATCGACTCAAAAAACTCGCTATTCGTCTTATTGAGCTTCAGCTTGTCGTGCAGGAACTCCATCGCCGCTAGCTCATCCATCGGGTGGAGCAGCTTACGCAGTATCCACATCTTCTGCAGCTCATCGACCTGCGTCAGTAGCTCCTCACGGCGCGTGCCGGAGCGGTTGATATTGATCGACGGGTAGATGCGCTTCTCAGCGATGCGGCGATCGAGGTGGATCTCCATGTTACCGGTACCTTTGAACTCCTCGTAGATCACATCATCCATACGCGAACCGGTATCAATCAGCGAGGTGGCGATAATGGTGAGCGACCCCCCCTCCTCAATGTTGCGTGCGGCGCCGAAGAAGCGTTTCGGCCGATGTAGCGCATTCGCATCGACACCACCGGTCAGCACCTTACCCGATGATGGGATAACGGTGTTGTAGGCGCGCGCTAGACGGGTGATGGAGTCGAGCAGAATCACCACATCACGCTTATGCTCCACCAGCCGCTTCGCCTTCTCAATCACCATCTCTGCCACCTGCACGTGGCGACTAGCCGGCTCATCGAAGGTGGAGGAGACCACCTCGCCACGCACCGAGCGCTGCATCTCGGTCACCTCCTCCGGCCGCTCATCGATCAGCAGCACAATCAGGTAGCACTCCGGGTGGTTGTGGGTCACCGACTGGGCGATATTCTGTAGCAGCATCGTCTTACCCGCCTTCGGTGGCGAGACAATCAGACCACGCTGCCCCTTACCCACCGGTGCCACCAGATCGATCACCCGGGCGGTGATATCCTCAGTGCTGCCGTTACCAATCTCTAGCGGTAGACGCTGGTTCGGGTGCAGCGGCGTGAGATTCTCAAACGGCACCTTACTCTTAGCATTCTCTGGCGGCTCAAAGTTGATATCGCTCACCTTCAGCAGCGCAAAGTAGCGCTCCCCCTCCTTCGGCGGCCGAATCTTACCGGAGACGCTATCACCGGTACGGAGGTTAAAGCGGCGGATCTGACTCGGTGAGACGTAGATATCATCCGGGCCCGCTAGATAGGAGCTATCGGCAGAGCGCAGAAAACCGAAGCCATCTTGTAAAATCTCTAGCACGCCGTCGCCGTAGATATCCTCGCCGCTCTTAGCGTGAGCTTTCAGGATCGAGAAGATCACCGCCTCCTTACGGGCGCGGGCGATGCCCTCAATGCCCATTGAGGCGGCGATGTCGAGGATAGTAGACGCCGGTTTGCGCTTGAGTTCGGTGAGATTCATGATGTGTGTCGTTGCCGTTCAGGTGGGCCGGTTACCAACTGGTGACGATAGCGAAGTGGGGTACAATTGCCCCACCAACGCCGCTAACATCCGCAGCAGGTTTAGGCCAGATTTAAGGGTGTGCCGGATGGGGAAAGGGTGCCGGAGTGTTCATGACAGGATTATGGACCATCTTAGCGGCGCTTGCCGGGATGAGTCCGCATGACGCCCGAGCCGCTGGCCCGGACGCCCGCTGTCGCAACTACAGATTACTGTCGAGGAAGGCGCTCAGCTGCGACTTCGATACCGCACCGACCTTTGTGGCCTCGACGTTCCCGCCCTTAAAGAGGATCAGGGTCGGGATACCACGAATGCCAAACTTCGGCGGCGTCTGCGGGTTCTCATCAATATTGAGTTTCGCGACCTTAACACGGCCATCATACTCTGCAGCGATCTCATCGAGAATCGGTGCAATCATCTTGCATGGACCACACCACTCAGCCCAGAAGTCAACTAGCACCGGCCCTTCGCCATTTAAGACTTCACTCTCGAAGGTGTCATCGGTGACGTAAACGATTTTGTCGCTCAACTTTAGAATGCCTCCAGTCACTATTGACCGTATTCATGTTGTGCACACCGGATACCGCCTAACCTACCGGTAACGGTACACGATCTGCTTGGAAATTGTGGAGTTGCTACAACGATGAAGATGGGACGAAAGCGCGACCGGTTCAACCCGGTGCCTCTGCGTCGGATCGACCGCTGCGCAACGATAGGTCACTGCTTGTCTGTGGCCGAATCCTGCATACATTTGAGCCCATCCGCGACACTATTTCAAGTCCGAAGCGGTGAAGTTTCTGGTATTCTTCCCTTCCTATGAGCCAAAACCTGCTGACTGAGACCCGTTTCGACACCCTGAACTTATCGCCTGAATTGCTCCAAGGCGTTGAAGAAACAGGATTTTCCTACTGCACACCGATTCAGGCCGAGAGCCTGAGCCTGCTGCTCAACAACCGCGACGTTGCCGGCCAAGCGCAGACCGGCACCGGCAAAACAGCGGCATTTGTTATCGCCATCTACCACCGTCTACTGACGACGCCAGCGCATCCGAAACGCCACCTTAACCAGCCACTCGCACTGGTGTTAGCACCGACCCGTGAACTGGCCATTCAGATCCATCGTGATGCCGAGCAGATAGGCCGCCACACCGGATTAAAACTCGGTTTAGTCTATGGGGGAACCGGATATGAGGCGCAGCGGCAGCAGTTGATGGCGGGGGTCGATATCCTGATCGGGACACCCGGGCGGCTGATCGACTACTTCAAACAGCAGCTTTTTGATCTGCGTACACTGCAAGCGCTTGTACTCGATGAGGCGGATCGGATGTTTGATCTCGGCTTTATCCGTGACATCCGCTACCTGTTACGGCGCTGCCCGCCAGCGACTGAGCGACTCAGTATGCTCTTCTCGGCCACCCTATCTCTGCGGGTCACCGAACTCGCCTATGAGCATATGAATCAGCCGCAACTGATCACCGTCGAGGCGGAGCAGGTGACCGCCGATCGGATTGAACAGTGTGTCTACTATCCGGCGATGGAGGAGAAGATCCCGCTCCTATTGGGACTCATGGGATCGCTACAACCGAGTCGCGCGATCATCTTCGTCAACACCAAGCGCGCCGGTGAGCAGGTCTGGGGCTATCTGGAGGGGAATGGCTGGCGTGCTGGCCTACTCTCCGGCGATGTGCCGCAGCGCAAGCGGCAGCAGCTACTACAGCAGTTTGAGCAGGGGCAGTTTCCATTTCTAGTTGCCACCGATGTTGCCGCCCGCGGGCTGCACATTCCGGCAGTGACCCACGTTTTTAACTATGATCTACCGCAGGATGCGGAGGATTATGTCCACCGCATCGGCCGCACCGCACGCGCCGGTGCGACCGGTAGCGCGATCAGCTTCGCCTGTGAGGAGTACGCCTTTTCGCTACTCGATATCCAGAGTTATATCGGTAGCTCACTCACCACCGTTCCCCTCGACCCCGCGCTACTGGTAACGCCAGAGCCACCGAAACAGTTAGAGCGTAGCGACCGGATCGCACCGCGCCGGAACCGAGGCGGCAAGGGTTCAAGCGGTGGCAAGGGTTCAGGCAGCGGCAAGAGGGGTGCCAGTAGCAAACGCCGCCGGCGACCCTCGCCACCAACTAGCTGAACGACGATCGGCGATGGCGCTCCAGTGTCGGCAGCAGTTCGCCAAACTGCTCAATCGCCGGAAACGCAGTCACCTCATGCGCTGGCAGTTGGCTATTGGGACGACGGATCGCCAGCAGCGCCCCGATACCATAATCTTGCGCAGCGTAGAGCACCGGCAGGGTGTCATCAATCAGCAGCGCCCGATCGGGATTGAAGGGGTGGCGAGCATGGAGTCGGTGCCAGAATGGGGGCTGCTCTTTGGGTACCCCAAAGTCGTGGGCGCACACCACTGCATCAAGATGCTCACCGAGCGGAGTGCGTCGCATCTTCAGCTCAATACTGCGCTGATGGGCGTTAGTTACCAGCAGTACCCGCTTACCGAGTTGGCGCAGCCGCTGCAGAAACGGGATCACCTGCGGCTGGAGGGCGATCAGATGCGCCACCTCCTCCTTCAGCAGGGCGACATCGAGATCGAGTTCACGGCTCCAGAAGTCGATCGAGTACCAGTCGATGCTCCCCTGCAACTGCGCCATCTTCGGCAGCAGCAGCCCCTTCGCCTCGGCCAGCGTCAACTGATGGCGTTCGGCATAACGCCGCGGCAGATGCTCAGTCCAGAAGTGGGTATCGAAGTGGAGATCGAGCAGCGTGCCATCCATATCGAGCAGCACATCATCTATCGTAGTCCAATCAAACATCAGCAGGAGAACCCCATGGCAGTAGCAGTAGCGGAAGCGGTGGCGTGCCATTGTAACGGGTTGTTGCAGCGAGTGCGCCACCGCTGGCAGCGTTTATCGCAACCGATGGCGTTAGATATTCCAATCGGGTTAGCGGCGCAGCAGTGGGAGGGGGTGTCACCATGAGTCGCTGCGAAGCGCCGGAGCGGCGCTGCGATCCCGCTTGTCTATTGACACCGGCACTGGAGATTGCGATTGCCGCCGGTTGCCGGATCTTAGAGTTTTATGAGGCGGGGTTTAGCGTCGCGCAGAAGTCTGATCAGACCCCGCTCACCGAGGCGGATCTAGCGGCGCATCAACTGATTGTGAGTGGTCTGCAGGATCTCACCCCAGCGCTGCCGGTGTTGAGCGAGGAGTCCACCACTATTCCACTGCGCGATCGCTGCGATTGGGAGCGCTACTGGTTGGTTGATCCACTCGACGGCACGCGTGAGTTTATCGATCGTACCGATGAGTTTACCGTCAATATCGCACTGATTGAGGATCAGCAGCCGGTGGTGGGTATCATCTACGCGCCCGCGCTGGGTCTCTACTACTACGCGGCGCGCGGTGAGGGGGCGTGGAAGCGGGAGGCGACCAATCAACCGCAGCCGATCCAGTGTCGCCATTGGGATGGCGGACGCGTTACGGTCGCCGGTAGTCGCTCTCGCCACGGGCCGGCGCTCCAGCGCTATCTGAATAATCTGCACGATTATGAGTTGGTGATTCTCGGTAGTGCGCTCAAATCGTGCCTTGTTGCTGAAGGGGGAGCGGATCTCTATGCGCGGCTCGGCCCCACCTCGGAGTGGGATACGGCGGCGGCGCAGTGCCTATTAGAGGAGGCGGGGGGGCGTCTGACCGATACCCGGATGCGCCCGCTTCGCTACAACCAGCGGCCGACGCTGCTCAATCCGCACTTCTTCGCCTCCGGTGCAGGGGGGACGGATTGGGCGCGCTACTTGTAGCTCAGGATACCGTTCCATCAGACTTGCTCGATCATGCACAAACATCATCGAAGCTGACTTCCTGCTTCGTTGAGGCCGGTATCATCGCCGTCTTGCTACGGCCGGATACCGCGCTCGACCTGCAAAGAGCTGTTTGAAAGCATCGCCCAATTGGATGATCGCCATCTGTGGTGCATTCTTGGTGACTTTGAGCATCCATGGAAACTGCTGCAAAGTGAATTGGGAGCAGAAAATCTGGCAGCAGCCGCCGGAAACAGCGGGAGAACCCTATCTGTGGGGATGTTAACTATGCGCGCTCGCTCGTAGGTGAGAGCTATCGACTGAAGAACCGATAAACCACCTGAGCGCTCTCTGCGTCTCTGCGGTGAAAGATGTAGGAGGTAAATTCGCTGCAACGCGGGTTTAGACGGGTAGTTAATTGGCACCGGACGTCATTTGATTTTTCGTACTACGTTTAGATATTTTTTTGCGTGATGAGGTTGCCGGTGTTCGCCCTGTGCGTGTTGTAGATGACATGATACCCTCCTTAATCGATAGTAGGTTGTTAATAGCAATAAGATCGACACGCCATAGCGCCCGCGTCACCAATATAAGCAGATAGATAAACAACAGAGGAAACAGCATGGTTTTTAGTAGGAATGCGGCGATCAGACTCAACATATTATGCAATGTGTCGTTGAGCTGTTTTGTTAACTCCTCTATTTTTAGGTTGAACTTATCGTTAAATGATCCTGAATGCTCTGTTGTCAAGTTGGCAATAGATTGCACTACACCGGATGTGTTGTTCAGTTGATCTCTGACTAACTCCTGTTGCCGCTGGTTCGTTTTATGTTCAGCATTCAGTTCATTGATTCGCGCTTTTAGCACATCGACTTTTTCCTGATTGCGATCCCTTTCGGCAATCAGCGTATTATGCTCTTCGCTACGGTTTAAGAAGTTCAGTTTTTGTTGAAGTGTGAGGCTCGCAACCAGTGAGTCAAGTTGATCTTGAGAAATTTGCAGCTGATTCGATTCATCAGCTAGACGATTCTCTATGCTACCTCTTCTTGCTAATATCTCATCTTGTTGCGTTAGTAGTGCTTGTAATTGCTGATCTAATTGCTCTCTAACGTCTGTTCCAAGCGTGCCGATAGTTGCATTGCCGTGTATCAATTGCGCGTTTTGTGTTGCCGACTGTACATTTTTAACATCCTCATCTATCTGCTGGTCGATAAAAATATTATTCGCCATGCTGTTTAAAACAATCATCATTGCGATAGCGAATCTCAAGAAGACCAACAGGATAAATACTTTGATACTATTATATAAAATTGCCTCCTTGTTATAGATTGCCGAACCTATTACAACACCGCCAACGCCGGTTAACAGGTAATCAAATACCGCATTGGTGGTCATGATCAGCAGGAATTTCTGTATAAATAGTGCTGCAATGGCGTATTTCATGATCGATGAGTACTGCTCAATCATATCATTGATAGGATCGAGTGCTTCACCAAGTCCGATGCTGACAACAACAACAGAGACTTCCATACTCTGTACCACAGAGACGACTGCATTGAGCGCTCTAGCGCTAGCAAATGCAATACTAGCCTGAACTATCGTTTCGTCTATTTCCGCACCAGAGAAGCGATCTAATACACCGAACCACGCTGAAATAAGAGTCAGCGTTACAATCGCTATGATGATATAGTTTTTATTACTCATCTTGTCCATGTTTATTAACCAGTTTGAAGCGTTGCTTATAGGTCGGGACATCGTCACCGTTTTGTGTACTGATGGTTGATGTTATACCTTGTGGTGATAACATGGCAAACGTTATTTGATCAACTTAGATGGTGTTGTGCTCGCTTTCGAGCGGGAGTGGCGTGGCAACGGGTTCGGCATCGCTCTCATCAACCCGCTAACCGCGCATAGAGGAGTGGTAAGCGGGCCGGTAACTGCGATGGTTTGTGGATCACCACATAGCCACCACTGCCGAACAGGTGTGGTAGGTAGTCGTTACCGCGGCGATCAATCGTGACACAGAAGGGCTCCAATCCAGCACGGCGCGCTTCGCGCACTGCCATCCGTGTATCCTCAATGCCGTAGCGCCCTTCATACTGATCGAGATCGTTCGGCTTACCATCGGTCAGTAGCAGTAGGAGGCGCCGACCACTCCCCTGCTCTAGCAGGAGACGGGTTGTGTAGCGGATCGCGGCACCAAGGCGCGTGTAGTAGCCCGGTTTAATCGCGGCGATTCGTCCGCGCACGTGATCGCTATAGCGCTCGCTAAACCCTTTGAGTAGATGGAGCCGTACCGGATCACGCCGGCGTGATGAGAAGCCATAGATGGCAAAGCGGTCACCAGTTGCGGCGAGCGATTCACCAAATAGTAGCAGCGTGTCGCGAATCACATCGATCACGCGCCGTTCATCATCAATAAAGGTGTCGGTAGAGAGGGAGAGATCGGCTAGTAGTAGACAAGCGAGATCACGGCTCCCACTGCGCATCTCACGATAGAGACGATCTGCAGCCACATTGTGGCCGGCGGCGCGATCGGTGAGGTGGCGCAACCAACTATCGAGATCGATATCGCACCCCTCCGGTTGGGCGCGATGCCACACCCGCGCCGGTGCGAGTAGTTGAAACTGTTGCCGTAGTCGATGGGCGCTGCGGCGTAGGTGTGGTGGGAGCGGCTGCGGTTGGGTATCGCTTGCTAATAGCGGTTGAACACGGCAGAAGCGGGGGCGCAACGCGGCGCGCTGCCAATCCCACTCCGGCAGCAAGATCCCACCGCCAAGTGGTAGATCATCACTGGCGGCGGCGGGTAGATCGAGATCAAAGCGTAGACGCGAAGCGGTGCGCCGCTGCTGGCGCGCTACCGCTAACTGCTCCATATCCTGCGCCATCTGTTCGGCACGCTGCAGATCCTCCTCGTCATCGAGTGATCGATCAACCGATACCATCTCGCCCCAACTGAGAATATTCTCCATCCGTAACGCTAATAATCCCCGCTCCTGTTCTGGCTGCTCTACCCGTTGCGCTTGGCGTCGCCGCTGATCAGCCGCTTCTTGTGCTGCACTATCACGCGCCCCCTGATCACCCTCGCTATCGGATAGCGGTACCCGATCGCCCTGACTGCGTGGCGGTGCAGGGTGGAGCCAGAGCGGAAGCGGGGTAGCAGCGCGGGGAGCGGTAGGGAGTAAATCGATGGTGAGTTGATCCGCTTCGACCGGATCGAGCCGATGCTTCAGCATGGCGAGCGCACTCGATAGCAGCGGTTCGTTATCTGCTGATCGATTCCAAATGGTCGGCTCAGAGAGTGCAAGAGGCTCACCTATCGTCGGTGACCCACCGATCTCAAGGAGTGGCTGCTGTAGCGCCGCTTGTATGATCCGCTCTCGTTGCCCCTCAAGGGGTGGTAGCGTTGCCGGATCGGGGCGCTGCGATAGATGGGCGGTGAGCAGTTGTTGATAGCTCTCGCGTAGACCAGGGAACCGCTGCAGTAGTAGCCGTGTGCGGGCTAAGTTACCGGCGAGCCAGTGGCGCGGCTGCCACGGTGCCACCGCCGCGAGTGCTACTAGCCAGCGGTAGAGCGCCCAATTCAGATCGCGACTCGGTAGGTGATCGATCACAGCCGGTAGCCGTAGTGCGCGCTCATCAAGCCACGCCAACACCACCTGCTGATGGCTACCGGCAAGGCGCTGTAGCCAGCGGCGGCGATGGTTCATCGTCGTCGCATCGGCACTCTCAATCCTCAATCCTGGATCACCGCCGAGGGCGCGAAACAGGAGCGCTAAACGTGACTGTTGCGGTGCGAGCGCTACCGCTGCTGCCGGATCGCGATCATCGGCCCAGCGCGTGATAAGGCGGTGCCAGATCGCGCCAACTTGCTCCTCCATCAGAAGATTTCCATCGCCATCATCGACTTAACCTCGATCAAAGAAGGCGTGCACCACCTCACGCAGTGCCGCCACCGTCTCTGCATCATCACTGAGTGGTTCGACCAGTGCCGCATCACAGGCGGCGATTCGATCCATGCCACCGGCAATCAGGGTCGCCGCATAGACCAGTAGTCGAGTCGAGGCCACCTCCTCTAGATCGTGATCTTTAAGGCGTCGCAGCGCGCCGGCGAGCGCCACCAGTTGGGCGGCGGTCGCCTCGTCAATGCCACTCTCTCCTGTCACAATCTGCTGCTCTAACGCCGGTTCAGGAAAGGTAAACTGGATTGCGACAAAGCGCTGACGAGTCGAAGGTTTCATCCCCTTAAGTAGATTCTGATAACCGGGATTGTAGGAGACCACTAGCATAAAGCTAGGGGGGGCTTCGATCTGCTCACCGCTGCGCTCTAGTGGCAGGATTCGGCGGTGATCGGTAAGCGGGTGGAGCACTACAGTGGTATCTTTGCGCGCTTCAACCACCTCATCGAGGTAGCAGATAGCGCCATCGCGTACTGCGCAGGTGAGTGGTCCATCGACCCAGAAGGTACCCCCTTCACCGATTAGATGGCGTCCGACTAAATCAGCGGCAGTCAGATCGTCATGGCAGGCGACGGTATGGAGCGGTCGTGCTAAGCGTGCCGCCATATACTGCACAAAGCGACTCTTACCACAGCCAGTTGGCCCCTTAATCAGAAGCGGTAGGCGGTGGCGCCAAGCGCGTTCAAATAGCTCTACCTCATTACTCTGCGGTAGGTAGAAGGGGAGCGCCGCTACTGTTGGGGTTGGCATAAAAAGACTCCTTAATTGAATCGGTGGAACTATCCGACCCGTCGGATGGTTCGAGTCAGACCAATCTCATTATCGGCGAGATAGCAGCCCGGATCTTCGGCCCACGGATCGCCACGCTGCTGCGCTGCCCGCACGCGGGTGTTACCACCGCAGATAGCCAGATAGTGGCAGCGACCACAGCGGCCGGTAACCGGACGTGGCCAGCGCCGTAGTGCCGCTAGTAGCGGATCGCCCTCATCCTGCCAGATGGTGGAGAAGGGGCGATCACGAACTGAGCCGAGCGGATGGTGCCACCAGAAGGTGTCGGGATGGACAATGCCAAGGTTGTCGATGTTAGCGATACCCACCCCAGAGGCGTTACCACCCCACGTTGCCAATCGCCGCTGCAACTGCGGCTCCCGCTCTGGGAAGTGGTGGCGGATCCAGTGTAGTAGCCACACTGCATCGGCATCGTTATTGCCGCTGACAAACTGCCGCGCACTCCCCCGCTGCACCGCCTCCCAAGCGTGCTCAAAAATGAGTGTCATCGCCCGTCGCGTCGTCTCTGGTAGCGCATGTTGATCACGATGGCGATTACCGCGTCCCCCAAAATTGAGGTGTGAGAGGTAGAACTTCTCAATCCCCTCATCATCCATCAGCTGTAGCAGCGCTGGAAGATCAGCCGCGTTCGCTTCGGTGAGGGTAAAGCGCATCCCGACCCGTAATCCGGCGTCGCGACACCAGCGCAGCGCTTGTAGCGAGGCATCAAATGCCCCCTCAAGACGACGAAAAGCATCGTGGCGCGGCGGCAACCCATCGAGACTGATCCCAACATAGTCGTAGCCGATCGCTGCAATCTGCTCACTCATCGCTTGGGTGATAAGGGTGCCGTTGCTCGATAGGGCGACCAACATCCCATACTGCTTAGCGCGGGTAGCTAGGGTATTGAGTGCAGGGTGTAGCAGGGGCTCACCGCCGGAGAGGATCACTGTTTTGATCCCAAACTGTGCCAAATCATCCAGTACGCTCAGTAGCTCCGACTCGCTCAATTCGCCTCGAAAGGGGGTATCGGCGGCAGTGGCGTAGCAGTGGCGGCAGAGTAGATTGCAGCGGCGGGTTAGGTTCCAGATCACTACGGGTGGGGCCGTGGTAGCGGGGTGGCGACCGGCAGCGGCTACCGCCTCACGACTATTCGGTGCGGCAACCGGTGCGGCGCTACCGCTATTGATTGGTATCCGTTTCGGTGGCGCACTGCGCTGCAACCCGTTCATATAGTGTGAAATCCGGAACATGCTATCCCCCCCTAATTAGGCGTCGATTCGCGTAGACGTAAACCACTCTTTTTCAGCACTTGGCGACTGAATAGCACCGTATGGTGGCGCAGCGCATCACCTAGCAGGGCGGCGATCTGCGCCACCTCATCAGCCACCGCTGCCCGATCGTGGCCATGTACCATCGCAAATAGGTTGTAGCGCCAGAGCGGTAGATGGCGCGGGCGGTGGTAGCAGTGGCTCACAAAGGGGAGCGCGCCAACCGCCCGACCCAATTGAGTGATGCGCCGATCATCGACATCCCACACCGACATCCCATTGCCGCGAAAGCCAAGGCGGTAGTGGTTAGGTACCGCTGCGATACGCCGAATGACCCCGGTATCGACCATTGACGCTAATCGCGCCATCACCCACGCCGGTGAGGCACCGATCTGTTCGGCAACGGTGTGGTAGGGGCGAGGCGTCAGTGGGAGTCCCGCTTGGGTGGCGACAATCAGTGCCCGATCACGGGCGTCGAGCGTGTCAAAGTTGCAACTGGAGTCCGACATAAAACTCCTCAATACGGGGCATGTTGTAGACCGGATAACCACTCTCAGTGGTGATCTGGGCGAGCAGTTGATCAATCTGTTGCGGCCGCTCAGTCGCCAGCACAAACCAGAGATTGAGGGGGTGATCACGCAGATAGTTATGCGCCACTTCGGGTAGCGCGTTGATCTGCGCCACCACCCGGTCGAGATCAACCTCATCGACTGCCATTGCTACTAGGGTCAATCCGCCGCCGATCCGCTCGGCGTGGTACATCGGCCCAAAGCGTGATAGGGCACCACAGTCGAGAAGCTGTTGTAGTCGCTGCAGCAGTTCATCTTCGCTCAGCGATAGCTCAGCAGCGACCGCCGCATAGGGGGCATCAACAATCGGTAGCCCCTGCTGGAGGCGGTTAATAAGGGCGCGATCGGTGGCATCGAGCAGGAGACTCATCACCCCCCCCCAACCTGCATCACCCGCACCGGCGCGGTCGGCGCAGTGGGTGTTGTGGATAGCGTCACCACGGCGGCCTTAGGTGTTGGCAGATAGTGAGCACCGCGCTGTTTGAAGCGGCGGCGGCTAAAGAGCATCTCACAAACGACCCCCTGGAGCGGCGGGAGCTGCTGGAGTTGCGCTAAGTGTGCGCGCACCTCCTCCCGATCGTGACCGTGGATCATGCTAAAGAGGTTGTAGCGCCACATCGGCAGCCGCCGCGGTCGCTGGTAACAGAGGGTGACGAAGGGGTGGGTCTGGATCAGCAGTGCGAGCCGTTCCACCTCACTATCGGGGAGATCCCACACCACCATACCGTTAGCGCGATACCCCACCTCGTGGTGACGTACCACAACCCCGAAGCGGCGGATCACGCCGCCGCGCTCAAGGGCGGCAATCATCTCTATCACCGCCGCTTCAGCGCAGCCGAGGCGATCGGCAATCGCCGCATAGGGGCGGCTACAGATGGGTAGCCCGTGCTGAATCAGCGCCACCAAATCGCGCTGCTGTTGTGTTAGCTCCATTGCAGTGGAAACCCCAAGTCGATGTGGTAGTCGCGCTCCATCGGTAGATCGAGTAGTGGGTAGCCGGTGGTGGTGGCGATCTCAGTTAAGATCGTCTGTAGTCGCTCTGCGGTCGCACAGGTGATAACGAACCAGAGGTTATAGGTGTGCTCGCGCTCATAGTTATGGTTCACCTCCGGATAGCCGCTCACCTGTGCCGCAACCGCTGCCAACTCATCGGTAGGTACCGCCAGTGCCGCCAAGGTGCTCACCCCGATGGTGTGGGGGCGAAACACCGGCCCAACACGGCTAATCACCCCATCCGCTTGGAGCCGTCGCAGGGTAGTCAACACCCACGCCTCGCTACAGCCGAGCTGCCATGCGAGATCGCGGTAGGGAGTGGTAGTGAGGGGGAAGCGGTGCTGAAACTCATCGAGTAGGCGTTGGGTTAGCGGATCGTGCATCGTCATTACAACCCCGTCCGGTGGGCGCGGGCGCTCATAAAGATACCGCTCGGCCGCTCTGCGGGTAGCTCAGCGAGTAACGCAAAAGTGGCGGTGTCGTAGACGCGGATCCGGTTATCATCGCGCGAGGAGATCCAGACCGCCTCGCCCCGTGGGGTAAACTCCATGTGCAGCACGGCTCGCCCCGGCTGTAGCTGCTTGATGATCTGACGACTCGGCACATCGATAACCACCACCATGTCGTTGTTGGGGTGAGCAAAGTTGACCCACACCTGCCGCCCATCAGGGCGCGCCATCACAAACACCGGCTGCCCGGGGAGTGAAATCGCCGCCCGCTGCTGCCACTGTTCGGTGTCGAGTATCAGTAGCTGATGGTGACCGACCGCAGGCACCAGCGCCTCCCTACCCGCAACCGCCCACCCCTCTAGGTGGGGCATCTTATAGACCGGCAGGCGCTGCTCACCGCGCCCATAGTGGTGCAGCACTCGCCGCACCCCCTGTTCCGGATACCAGAGATCGAGCAGCGCCATCCCATCTTCACCAAATAGCCCCGCCAGATAGAAGCGACCATCAGGCGTGATCAGCGCATCGTAGGGCTGCTTACCGATCCCCAGATAGCGGCTCACCTGTGGGGCGGTGGGTTGGCGCAGGTCGATACGCCAAATCTCACCACTATCGTAGAGTGCCACCAGTAGCTGCTGCTGCGGAGCATCAACCAGCCCCACCACCTTACTGCGTGCCGCTAGCGGCGCTGCAGCCGTCTCACTAAGCGGTAGTACGGCTCCACTCGCATCGCGGTGCGGCGCCGCGCTGCTGATGGTCGCAGGAATGTCGGCAACGGGCGCTAACGTATCGCTAGCAAATAGGCGAACCCCACCCGGCTCGTAGTTGGCAACGGCTACCCAGCGCCCATCACTGGAGATGGCACCACCGATACTGTTGCCCGCCTGCACCACCCGCTTAACCCGTTCACCACGCAGCAGATCGATCTTAGATAACCCACCATCGCGCCCAAATAGAAAGGCGTAGCGCGCATCGCGGGAGAAGACCATCGAAGCGTGTGAGAGATCGCCGAGATCGGTGATGCGGTGGAGCCGCTGGTAGTGAGTGGTGTCGATCACCACTACACTGCCGCTCGCCCGCTCTACCACCACCGCCAGATCGCCACTACCACGCAGAGGCGTGGTCACCTCAGTCGCATGACTAAACGCACCCAATCCGAGCAGTAATAACAGCAGCAGTAGCGTGCGTAGCTGATTATGGTGAAGCATCAGGCCCCTCCTCCCCTTGTTGTAACAGAGCAACCAGCCACACCACCTCTGCCGGTTGTAGTAGTCCGCGCCACGGTGGCATAGGGGTGCCGGGGCGGCCATCTAAAATGGTAGCAATCAGTGTTGCTGCCGGCTGGTACTGCAGTCGATCAGCGGTGAGCGGCGGGCCGAGGCCACCGCGTCGTGTTAAACCGTGACAGGAGCCGCAGTCGTGGCGCAGCAGTTCGCGCAACTGCTGTTGACGAATCGCCGTTGGTCGCGCTGGATCGAGTGCCGATACCGCAGCGGCTGGGATCGGGGGGGCAGCGGGTAACTGCAGCGGTAGCAGCGCTAGCAGTAGCAGCCCCACACGGATAGTGCAGCCCCCTGTCGGCAGCCAACGCTGTTCACATCGTCGCGCCATGCCCCCTCCATCGAAAATGAAAAAAAGGCGATACAGTGCGGCTCTCTCCACGCTGTATCGCCACCACCACATCAACAACCGTTAGTAGATATCATGCTGCGTGTTGTGCACATTGAACTTGCCGGTCGGCGTGATCAAGCGCTGATCTTTAATCACCGCCTTCAACTGCCGACTCTTATCATCCAGGATCACAATTGCCGACACCTCCTCCTTACCATTCCAGACCGAGAACCACACCTCATCACCCGCAAGGTTATACTCGGGCTGTACCACCCGCTTCGCCCCTGGCCCCTCAATACCGGCGAGTTCGGCGATATTGATCACCTGATAACCACGATCGGGATGATCGATATCAAACACCGCAACCGACTGGTAGTTGCTCGCATCGGGGTTAAGTGGCGTATCGACCCAGAGATTGTGTGACTTCGGGTGCGTCTTAATAAAGAGTGAACCGCCCCCCTGCCCCTTCAGCGTCCGCACCACCTGCCACGCCTGATCGGGATGGTGTACCGGATCGGTACCAATCAGTGCAATTGAGTCATCACCGAGATGACCAGTCGCCCAGACGGGACCAAACTCCGGATCAACGAAGTTAGCGCCGCGCCCCGGATGCGGGATACTGCCGACATCGACTAGCTTCACCAATTTATCCTGCTGGGTATCGATCACCGCAATCTTGTTCGATTTATTGGCAGCGACGAGGAAGTAGCGACCGGTCGCATCGAAACCGCCATCATGCAGGAAGCGAGCGGTACCGATAGTGGTGATGCGCAAGTTGTCGAGATCGCTATAGTTGACCATCAGCGTCTGCCCCGTCTCCTTCACATTCACCACAAACTCTGGATGAAAATGGGAGGCGACGATCGAAGCGACACGCGGCTCTGGATGATACTCCTGAGTATCGACCGTCATCCCGCGGGTGGAGACCACCTTCATCGGCTTGAGCGTATCCCCCTCCATCACCACAAACTGTGGCGGCCAGTAGGAGCCAGCGATAGCGAATGCATCCTCATACCCCTTATATTTCGAGGTCTCGACCGAACGTGCCTCTAATCCGACCCGGATCTCAGCGACGGTATCGGGTTTTTCCATCCAGAGATCGATCAGGTTGAGCTTTCCATCACGTCCAATCACATAGAGGTAGCGACCGGAGGCGGAGATGCGAGAGATATGGACTGCATATCCGGTCTTGATGATGTTGACGATCTGCTTAGTGTCCCCATCGATCAGCGCCACTTCACCACTATCGCGCAGCGTCACCGAGAAGAGGTTGTCGAGGTTGAGACTATTTTGCTGTGTCGCTGGCCGTTCGGTCGGCGGCACCCGTAGCTTCCAACTCCCCTCCATATCGGCCAGACTCCACTCTGGCGGTACTGGCGGCTCCTGCAGTAGGTAGCGCGCCATGATGTCGATCTCATGCTCACTCATCTGGCCGGAGGTACCCCAGTTGGGCATACCGGCGGGTGATCCATAGTTGATAAAGACCTTCAGGTAGTCGATACCCTTCTCACGGGTGATATCGGGCGTCAGTGGCTTGCCAGTCGCTCCCTTTCGCAGCACCCCATGACAGCCAGCGCAGCGCTCAAAGTAGAGCTGTTTAGCGAGCGCATAGTCAGCGGCAGAGAGTGTTGGCGACTGCGCGGCAGCGGGGTTGCTCACCAGTGCCGGATCGATGCCGGCCGGTGCCGCTTGGTAGTTCTGCTCGGCGGCAGGTGTTGCCGCATGCTGCCCGTCGGCGGCAACAGCGCTAGCGATCGCTAACGGCAGTGCAATCGCAATTGAGAGATTCAATAGCAGCGGTTTGAGTCGGAATCGCTGTGGTGATGATAATTGCATGGGTCCCCCCCTTCGTAGTAATAGAACATCAACACAGCGTTATTAGCACACACGCCGTTACCGAACGATTTGATCTTGATCAACCCTACAGTTAAAAAGGGTGATTGGGGAGCGTATTCACTCCCCCACCCGTACTCCAATCAATCGTTTTGAGTAATGGCCGCTTCCGGATCGTTACGCCCAATAAAGAAGCTGGCAATATAGAGCACCAGACCGACTAAAAAGACCAATCCGGCAATCTCCCGCAGCCAGTAGAAGAGTGCGATATTATCCTGCACCACCATAAAGGGCTGCGGCTGATCACCCATCCGCTGCAGATAGACCTGCAAAATACCGGCGGCGGTTAAAAAGAGGGTGATAAAGACCATCGACACGGTCATCAACCAGAATGACCACATCTCCAGCACTTGCGTCCGATTGCTCTCAGCCGCTTGACGCCCCCGCAGCAGCGGCATGGCATAGGAGATCATCGTCAGTACAATCATCACATAAGCACCATAGAAAGCCATGTGACCATGTGCTGCGGTGATCTGAGTACCGTGGGTGTAGTAGTTAACCGGTGAGAGGGTGTGGAGAAACCCCCAGACCCCTGCCCCCAAGAAGGCCATCACCGCCGTTCCTAATGCCCATAAAACTGCGGCGCGGTTAGGGTGATTACGGCGGCGCTGATTGACCATATTGAAAGCGAACAGCGTCATCATAAAGAAGGGGATCGGCTCAAGAGCGGAGAAGAAGGAGCCGACCGGCTGCCAATAGGTCGGCGTCCCGATCCAGTAGAAGTGGTGTCCGGTACCGAGAATACCGGTGATCAGCGTCACCGCCACAATCAGATAGAGCCACTTCTCAATCACCTCACGATCAACACCGGTCACCTTAATCAGCACAAAGGCGAGGATGCCGCCGAGGATCAGCTCCCACACCCCCTCGACCCAGAGGTGAACGACCCACCACCAGTAGTACTTATCTTTTGCGAGGTTATCGGGGTTGTAGAAGGCGAACAGGAAGAGCAGCGCCAATCCAACCAGACCCAGCAGCAGCACCATACTCACCGCTGTTTTACGCCCCTGCAGCATCGTCATACCGATGTTAAACAGAAACGCCAGCGCCACCACCACAATCCCCACTTTCGTGATAGTCGGCTGCTCTAAGAACTCACGCCCCATCGTCGGTAGTAGATCGTTACCGGTCATCTGCGCTAGCCCGGCATAGGGGACGAGCAGATAGCCGAGCACCGTCAGCGCCCCAGCGATCAAAAAGATCCAGAACATCAGCAGCGCTAACTTCGGGCTATAGAGCTCCCGCTCCGCCTCCTCTGGCACCAGATAATAGGCTGATCCCATAAACCCAAACAGCAGCCACACAATCAATAGATTGGTGTGCACCATACGGGCGACATTGAATGGGATCTCCGGAAATAGAAAATCACCAACCACATACTGTAGCCCCATAATCAGACCAAACAGAATCTGACCAACAAAGAGACCAATAGCGGCGATAAAGTAGGGTTTGGCAACCGCCTGTGATGCGTATTGCATGATACGTCAGCTCCTCTCAATTAACCCTGGATATTAGGCGGCCAGTTAGCCGTATTGATACCCGCGGCATACTTTAAAAACTCCGCTAGTGCCGCCAGCTCCTCATCACTCAGATTGAACTGCGGCATACTGCGCCGCCCCGCGATCCCCTCCGCCGGACGACTCTTAATAAAACCGATAATCGCCTCGGTGCTACCACCAAAACGGTGGTAGACATTCCCTAGCTCCGGTGCGAAGTAGGCACCCTCGCCCAGCAGGGTGTGACAACCGATACAGTTGTTCTCCTCCCAGACGCGCTTGCCGAGCGCCACCTGTTCGGTGATCGCTTCGCGGTTATCCAGCTCCGGCCATGCGCGGTGAGTCTGGAAGGTGAGGCCTAAAAAGACCAAGATGAAAAAGAGGCTGCCGCCATAGAAGATGTTGCGGGCCATAGCCTTAGTAAATGTCGGTGACATCGATCAGCTCCTCGGATGAGTGGTGCGACGGGGTGCCATTAGAGCCATCACCGCTTGCGGTTGCCTTGATATGCGTCAAAGCAGCCACCTCATGAGCGGCGCACCATAGCGTGGTGTGGTGATGCAGTCAGTTTGAGAGGGTGTGATGATTGATGAATTGAGAGCCGGTGCCCTATTTTCCCTGCTACCAACGCCACAGCTAGAGCGGGTGGCGCAGCGGGCGCGACGGCTTCAACTAACAGAGGGGCAGCGTCTATTTGAGCAGGGGGATAGCGCCGATCGCTTCTTTCTGCTACTAGCCGGTCAAGTGAAGCTCTACCGACTAGCGCCGACAGGACATGAGAAGGTGATTGAGATTATCCAGCCGGTGAACACTTTTGCCGAAGCGCTGATGTTTCTTGATCAGCCGCACTATCCGGTAGGCGCCCAAGCGCTGCAAGCGGCAACCCTCATTAGCATTGATGCCCACGACTTTGCAGCGATGCTACGCAGTTCAGTCGATACCTGCTTTCTGCTGCTTGGCGATATGAGCCAACGACTGCGCGCCCTGATCCATGAGATCGACCACCTAACACTGCAGAGCGCTAGTTGCCGTCTCGCCAGTTACCTACTCCAGCGGATACCGGCACCACACACCACCTGTCAACTCGATGTGACTAAGCAGATCCTCGCATCGCGCCTCTCTATGACACCTGAGACCCTCTCCCGACTGCTACGCATCCTCTCCGATGAGGTCACCATCACGGTACAGGGGAGCCACATTACGCTCAATAACCGCGCCTATCTACAGCAGCTAGCAGCCGCCTGTGGTGGTGTTGATTCGACATTTTAGTAGATTCTGATTGCCAAAAAGGCTTGGCGCCAGTATGGGGCGCGGAAGGCGGACAACAGCCAGCCCAAGCCCTCTCAGGCTGCGTTGCGCCGCCAACTCAACGCGATCAAGCGATACCGCGCTCGACCTGCAAAGAACTGTTTGAAAGCATCGCCCAACTGGATGATCGCCATCTGTGGTGCATTCTTGGTGACGATGTTTGTCAAGTTACCTGCTCGGTGGCGCTGGGAGTAGTCCCATCCGTTTAGGCGACAGGTGGCTTGAAAAACATCGAAAGCCGCGTCCGCTTTCTTGATTCGATAGCTTAGTCGCGAGATTTGAATCGTTCGAGTTCAGCAAGTGCCTTTGCGAGTTCAGCTTGCGCCTGCTGCTCCCGCTGCTGCGCTTGTAGCATTGCTTGCTCCATCTCATTACGCGCTGCTTCCATCTCATTACGCGCTGCTTCCATCTCATTACGCGCTGCTTCCATCTCATTACGCGCTGCTTCCATCTCATTACGCGCTGCTTCCATCTCATCACGCTCCTCTTGAAGTGTCAGTTCCAGTCGTCGCGCATTGATGCGTGATTGATAGATGTGATACGCCTGCTGCTTCTCTGAAAAGGTTTTGAGTGTGTGCATTGCCTGTTGCATCTCCATCGTGTTCATCCACCTCGGCAACTGGTCAGCGTCGAGGTCGCGGCCTTGTTGAAAAAAGCGTAGCCAGCGCTGGCGCTCGTTTGCCACCTCATCATCGCTGAAGCAGAGGCGGTTAAGTTCACACAGCCAGACACCACCGATGCGGTTCGATAGCGGGCGCTGCTGCTGATCGCACAGCTGATAGTAGCGGATCGGATCGGGCGGGGGTAGTGGGGAGGACTCGGCAGGCGCGTGTGCCGGTATGGGCGGAGCCGCGGTTGCCTCTGCCGGTATCGGTGGCACTGGGAGTCGCTGATTGAGCAGCCAGATGGCGTAGACCGGTTGCAGATGTTTATAGCTCTGCCCCTCCTCTAATTGCCGGCTATAGAGGTCAGACCAGCCATAGGCGATCCG
>JGI10211J34971_10000260_pt1 | contig 41766 bp, 56 predicted proteins | sample Etolagsediment_FD_34971 | JGI IMG/M metagenome (IMG submission 34971) | reverse complement strand
CAGGTCGGCCCCGTACAGGTCGGCCTCGCGCAGGTTGACCCCGTACAGGTCGGCCCCGCGCAGGTTGGCCCCGTACAGGTTCGCCTCGCGCAGGTTGACCCCGCTCAGGTTCGCCTCGCGCAGGTCGGCCTCGTACAGGTCGGCCCCGCGCAGGTTGGCCCCGTACAGGTCGGCGCGCTGACCGTCTTTTTCCCCATTCAGATGCTTCTCATGTGATTTCAGAATCATCTGTAGCTTTTCTGATTCCATCGTTCTGTCTCCTTTCATCATACCCCCGCCGCCCGTTTCTCAGGTGTCGGCGGGGATGGTGGCTATCCTATGTCGTTCAGCTCCTCCTCTTCCTCGAACAGCGTTCCCACGGCCTCGCTGTTGATCACGCTGTTCACCAAACGATTGGCCTCGTCGCCGCACAACTCCAAGTCCTCGTCGTACATCTCGAAGTCCCCGCTCTTCGGCAAACCCAACCACTTGTTCAAAGCGTGGAATTGAGCCAGCTTCATGTCCGCGGTGCTCTGCCACATGAAGACATCATGGGTGAAGGTGTGTCGGCGATCCGAGTCTCCGCACACCTTGTCGAGACAGGCGGCGATCATCTGCTGCTGGACTTTGTCCGTCGGGGCGTCACCGTCCTGGTCGGCGTATTTGCTGGCGAATACCCGCAGCTTGGCCCGCAGCGTTTCTGGCTCGAAGGGGCGAGTACCGTTGCTCTTCTGCGTTGTTTGATAGGTCGGTTTGTCATCCACCAAAACATGTTCTGCCGGTGGGGTTGGTTCATATGCCGTGCCGGAGTCCAGCCACTGGGCGAACGGCTGCCAGAAGGTGGCGCTAGGCAAATGGGCCGCGGCATCGGTCATCGGTTTACTCCTGGTCTTGGAGACACTGATGCTATGGTTCACGTCCATATCGCAGAACAAGGTGAACTCGTATTCCATGCCCTGCCGCTGGATGGGAGCTAGCCCGATCTTCTGTACTCGTGCCTTACCGTTTTCGTCGGTGACCTGCTCATATTCCATCTTTGAGCGCAAGGTGGCTATCACGTGCATATTGCATCGGAGCATGGTATCCACCAGCGCATTGTGCATCGGCGTGATCTTGCGCCAAGCGGTCCACGAGTTGTAGCCCCGCTGATCTTCGAGGCGACCCTTCTGGTCTAACGCCCCGCCTTCGCCTTCCCAGGCGTGGCTGAGGCTATCGATCACAACGACACTGTAGCCCGCGGCCTCCGCCATCTGGATAGCCTGCTCATACAGAGCCGGGGCGAAGGTATCCAGCTCCAATACGTCGAACTCGAACTCGTCGGCGTACAACCGCGCCGACTGGCGTTCCGTGTCGATCAGGGCGATCTTCCCTCCGTTTGCCAACGTGGTGGCGGCGATCAACGCGGTGTAGGTCTTGCCGGCTCCCGCCGGCCCCGCGATAGCGACGCGGGCTTTGACTTGCTTCCTGACTGCTTTTTGAAATTCCATCGTTCTCTCCTCTCTTTCATTCTCATTATTCTCCCTTCACACAACCCCGCGCCGGCCCAGTCCAAACCCATTTAGAGTAGAAACCGGCGCGGGGTGAAAGGAGCCGGGGGTCACGTTCCCCCGGGCTCCGGCGACTGTTGCCAATCGCCAGAACCCGATGGAACCTACCAGGCTGGCTCCTCGTGGTACATCGTAGCAGCCGCGAAGCGACGGACCGCCAATTCCGCCATTTCGTGACAGTGCTGATCGTACCAGGACATGAACGTTTTGTTGTCCATCTCCTGGATCATCTCAATAATATCGCGCTTGGCCGCGTTCGCTTCGTCGCGGGCCTCCTGCTCGTCTCGTATATCCGCCTCACACTGCGCGTCCCACATGGTACTCTCCTTTCCTCTCGTTTCCCACCATGGGGCGGGTAGACTTGGTACTGTCTCGTAATACATGGATCCTCTCCTCTTCAGTAGTTTATCCTATTCCACAACCGAGACAATTCCTCTGTGTTGCTCGGCACAGCCGTATTGAGATTCGACACAATATTATTGTCTCGCATCCCACGGCGTCGCGCGCCGGTGGTATTCTTGATGACGTACCGCACATTGTGATGTACATCCGAGGCAGTCATGCTTTGATGTACTGCGTCAGACGCGTTAGCGGCGGCCTGCGCGGCAGCCCTGGATGCGAACGGTCCAATGAACAGCAAAGGGCTGTTCTGCCAGTATGAATCTACTTCTATGTACCATTTTGCCTTTGCCATTGTTCTCTCCTCTCGTGTAGGCGGGGCGAGGGCCCCGCCCGTGTGATTAGTCGATCTTCCAAGCGGCTATAACCTCAGCCGCTTGGGTCCAAGTCTGATGCCCCCCGTCATCCAGGGCATCAGCCAGGGCCAGCGCCTCGATGTAGCTCTTGGCCCTGATAATTATCATCTCATTTATTCTTATTCTGAATCTGTAGTGTTCCATTTCATTCTCCTTGTCCTCTCTCCTCTCGTGTCTCTGTTTCCGTCTCTCTATTCTATAATTATTATATCACACTTCTGTACTAATGTCAATAGCTTTTCCTGACACTAACCTGACAATAGTCTGACATTTGTTAATTTGTGGTAACAGCCAATCTCTACCTGGATCACTTCTCCCGGCTGTCCTGCGTTTGCTGGTCATTGTCCCCTGACACGACGGTGTATAGGCCAACGTGCCCCATGCTCTTTAGTTGCTCTACGGTGCACGTCTCCGTCGCTTGCGGTTCACCAATGACAACCTGGTGTACTGTCTCGATGTTCTCTTCGCCCTTGCGCCTATTCGTTATCCATTTCAACATTGCCTTCTCCTCTCGTGATAGTCCTCCCCTCGCCGGGGGCTAGTCAGGCCCCCGGCTCTTCGGAGGAAAGAAATGAAACGGGCTGTGGTCAGCAGCCCGGAAGTGCGGTCGAGCGACACGACTCACTCAACCTCACTCCCCGGCTGCGAAGCCGGCGCTGCGTAACCGCTCCTTCTACACGGCTCTCTTCGGGCCAGGCCCAGGCTGTGCCGTTCGCAGCCTCTTTCCTGTATGCCTCATTCTCAGTTGTATGTCTCCGTTCTCTTGGCGGCCACCTCCTCTCTCAATAGCCTGTTGAGGATCACTTCGGACGCGGGGCGGTGATCAGGATCAGCACCAGCCCGAACAGCAGGGCGATAGCGGCCTCAGTGAGATTCATCGGCCTGCCTGTTCTGCTCTGGATACTCTCTCTCATACAGCAAGCGCAGTCCCTGTTCCACCGCTTTAGTGACAGTGTAGTCCCGCTCATCCACCAGACGGACGAGGTACTCCCGGACGGTGAGGGGTAAATTCTTGACGCTCAGTCTACTATATCTTGGGTGTTTTCGTATCATAATGCCTCCATTCTAAATAAAAGAATCGCAGTCACGCTCTCACGATTTCTTGGAGCGGCCCCCACCAGCGGTCAGCGTCCCTTTGACCTTTTTTCGCTCCCCTCGCCCCTAACTGTACTGGCTGCTGTCCGGCTCGACGAACAAGCACCTATGGCGAGTCCCACGCTTGCGCCCTGTACCCTTCGTGGCGGCAGGCTTATTGAGGGAGTAGTTCCCCCTCCGCCAGAATCAGCGGCATTTGCTGGCCTGCTCTTGAATAGACGCCTCACTCCGGAGGCACAAGCCTATTTTTATTCTCCTCTCCCGAACCCGGGATTGGGGTCTCCCCCATCGTCCCGGTGCTCTGGACGCCCCTTCGGAGGAGCGTAGCGGGCCATCGTCCCCGCTACGCGACCAGGCGTCCACTCAACAGTGGACTCATCGCCGACTATATCAAACCGGCCCTTGCACGTCTGACAGTAGCCAGTTTTCCATTCCGTGTCTAACATTGAGTTAGACACAGTGTGTCCACAGCTCAACTTCTTCCAAACTGACATTTTCATTCTCCTCTCAGTCTGCCTTCGTCAGTGCCGGGCGACTATCCCCGGCAGACGCCCCAGGGTGGGGCGTTTCGGCTATCCGAGATAGTATACCTCCCAGTCCTCCGGGACGTTGTTGTCGAAACTGCGGGCGCAGTCTCCGCAGAACCAGTCACAGTTCTCCGGATCGACACCCCATCTGTCCGGGGTGTCTGCGAAGTCGTAGGGCTTCTCGCCATTGACCATCTTGGCGATCTCGCTCTTATCCAGTTCTGCTCCACATTGATTGCAATTCATTGTCCTTCCCCTTTCATGTGTGGCGGGGCCTACGCCCCGCCGTGTGGTGGCTAGCTCAGTTCCTGGGCTATCATCCGTTCCTGGGCTATCATCCAGTTGTTGATTTCTTCTACTTCTATCTTGCGTTCTTGGCTGGTGAAGGTAATTTCCTCGGTGCCATTCTCCCAGATGTGCTCAATGACCTTCCGGGTGTTGTTGGTGATGCCCAGAGCTTTGAGCTTTTCTGTAGCTACTTGGTACATGGCTTCCATTCTCTCAACATAGCTGTCGCGCACTGTTTGCTCTGCTTGGTATCCGGCCTGTTCTGTGGCCCACTCTTCGCTGGTGTAGTGGTTCCCATAGCGAGTGACATGGCCCCCGTGCTTCTTCTCGTATTCCCTGCGTTGCTGTGTGGTGATGTATCCCTCTATCATCTTCCTTCTCCTCTCGTGTGTTTTCATTCTCAATTCTATAATTATTATACCACATATCTGTATATTTGTCAAGGGTTTTGAGCACGAGTTCTCACTTCCGAACCTTAAAAAGCCTGCACGCGACTCGCACTGTATTAGCCCGTGTGGGCGATTTTCCGTTTTAGGTGTTATGATATGCCCTGTTTTTTCGGTATTTTTCCGTTCTGATGTATATTGACGGTACATAGCGTGTTGTGTAAGTGATTATTGGTATAGTATGATACCCGTATTGTATAGAATTGTGTTAGAATTGGTACAGAATGGCTAGAAATTGGGGCGTAGAGGCGATTGTGGTGGCTGTTTTGGCCTGAATTACCGGTATTTTCGCTCTGTGCGCTCCGGTACAATCTCAATCGGATTCAACCCGAACGTCAAGGCCAACATCCTCAGCGCCGCGGCGTATCCCCGCAGATAGTTGTCGTCACGAGCCACCATCGCGGTCTCCTGTCCAGCTGCGGCGGCGGCCTGCAACGCGTGGTGTATGTCGCTCCGGAACCATACATCAGTACTCATGGTTTCCTCCCTATCTTTAGTGGGTTCTCGATAGGTACTCCCTGTTGTTGCAGTAGATGCTGAACGAGGTGTGCTTGTCCCTGTCGCACCGTGAAAATGAAGCTGTTGTTGACAATCAGACAGCCCCAGTGAGATATGCCGTGCTGCCTCAGCAGGCGTTTGATAGATCGTCCGGTCCGGGCGCGTTCCGGTATGCTGAAGGTATAGCATGGCCCGTTGCAGATGTCTTTGACAAACGCCACTGCCGGCGTTATCCAATCCAGTGTACAACCGATGTCCAGTAGTGTCTTAAACACGCTACTACGCTGTCTCCCCATTAGTCCCCTCCCGTTTGTCTGCGTGACAGTAAATTCGCTGAACGGTGTCAGTCAGTTCAGTTTAGTTCACCGTTTAGCCCTAGCAAATCCAATATCTCCCCCACATCGGTGGTGGTCAGAGTCCCTGATACTCGCGGTCCGGCCCCGACAATGATCCCAATTCTTTGCAACACAGCACACAGTTTGGCATGATAGTCATTATCGCATTTCTGGCCCGAGGGGAGCTGTTTCCCCCGCCAGGTTTTTTGCGTCCAATCACCGGTAGCCACAATAGTACGCACGAAATATCGCAGATCATCTGGTACGCAGCCCCCCACAGTGTGAGACGGTCCGCGGTAGGGCACAATTCGGATATCAGGAATGTCGCCTATTTCACCAGAGCCATCCAAGTCCCGGCCTGTCAGTCGCTCCAATAGAGCTACGCTTTGCTGATAGGTAGCAATGATGAGCAAGGCCCCTACCAGCACCCAGGGCACAGCCGCCACGATGACAAATAGTCGCAACCGCTCCCAGTGTAGCATGTCCACCGCCAAGAGGAACACTGCTCCCCCCAGAATAATGGAGAGGCTGCCACCGGTGGCAAATACTAACACATTCCATACCTCCGCCGCGGCTCCTGGGGTAGGTGTCTCGAAGGTGGTTGCCTGGATAGTGCTATCGTAGTTCTTCATGGTTCTCCCCCTTCTGTTTTCGTATTACTCATGTTTACCTCCGTTCCTTTGCCATTCCGGCTGAGGTATCCCGCTGTTTCCATTTTGCGAACATGCTTGTTCACGGTTGATGCCGCGCAGCCTACCTGAGAAGCGACTTGTCTCATGGTAGCGTACCGATATTCGTGGTAATACGACAAGATAGCATTATCCAGTTCGTTGCCTGTATCTGGTGTTTCCGGTTTGTTCTTCTTGTTCGTCTTTTGTACGATAGGCTGTGCCACCCGTTTCACCGGTGTTCGTAGCTCCGCCAGTTGGCGCAACAGGGCCAGGTTCACCACGCCGATGGCCGCCAGTACCGGGAATAGAAGCGTCACCCAGGCCAGTTCCAGCATTGCCAGTAACGCTAGGGTGGTGACAAAGTACAAAGTGTACATCCCGATCTCTAGCCAGAACTCCGTCCAGGCCCGGCGATATTCCGCCAGGCGGTAAGTGTGGCGGTTGTGGTTCCAGAAGCCCAGGGCCAGATGGGAGCACACTAACCCCAGGCCCTCGATCACAAAGGCTAGCACCACCGCCACCGGTAGTGGTAGATTAAGGTTCCGCATGGCGGACGTGCCTACCAGGTAGGCCGACGGCACGGGAGCCAGCCAACAGATCACGGTGGCAAGGGTGGTGATGGTCATGGCTATCTCCGCTCCGTTTCTGCTTTATATTTTCTTCCCGGTGGTGAACGACCAGATTGTCACCACGATTAGACAAGTGGCATACCCAAACGCAAATCCCTCCCAGAAGCCCATGTTCTCACACTTCCCTCTCTGCAACACAAAAGCCCGCACATTCAGCCCCTCGCCATTCTTGATAGGGAACGGGTCGGTTGAGCTAAATATGCGGGCTCATGTGGCGAGAAAAAAACCGCCCAAGTTCCCTATCACCTCTATTATACACACTATCCAGAAATAAAGCAAACGCCGCCTGTTCAAGCAGGCGGCGTCGTATACTCCTTGTCCGCATGGGACACGAGCTATGAAGAGCGGTAGGGACTTGCCAAACCTCCACGCGTGCGTGGGGCGAACGATCCGCGTGTCCCCCGTGCCTGTAGATCACGTCTCCCCAAAAGTGCGAGTCTTCCCAACAAGCCGGACTTGCACCCGTTAGTCTCTCGTGCTGACTCACTCAGCCGTATACGCGCCTATTACGCTCGCTCCTATTATTTTATGCGCGCTCTTATTATCACTTTACCACAAATCTGTAAATAAGTACCGACGTTTTAGTACGGGAATATCTCGCCCCGTAGGATGCGGCTGTCCGGCTCGAAGTAAATTTTCACCCCGGCAGCGTCTCCTGGTGGCAGGCCCTTACTGTCCTCATAGCTGCCCGGATCATCCTCAGCGTGCGACAGCGTCACATCTCGGAATGAACCAGGCATGGCCGCTAGTTTGGTGGCACGTTTAATGTGCTTGCCTCTGGCGGAAATCATAGTGTGTGGTATCAGGTGCGCCTTGTGTCTGTGTCCAGCCAGGTACAGATCACAGTCGAAATAGGCAAATATTCGCTGCGAATTAAGCACGTCACCACCTTTGAGCCGCCCGCCGCCCCAACCATGCTCGGCATAAATAGTCAAGGTATTAATGTGATGACCGTCGCGATTGATGCGCAGGGTGATAAAGCCCCGATAGCCAAGCCCCAGTTGTCCTTTGTGTCCGCCAGCGTCTTTGATGGCTTCGAGAATGAAGGCATACACGTTGCGCTCATAGTGCTTGAGTACTTGCCCCTCGTGGTTGCCCGACAATATCCCGATGCACTTATCAGCAATGGGAACCAACAGCTTGAGCAAATGCTGACACTGAGCTTTAGCCAGATCGTCTTCTCCGTGCAACCACCGTGCTAAATCTGATTCCTTGTGCCGAGGATCGGAGCGGTTAATGAACTCAGCATAGTCCCCGCCGCCAAGCCAGTAGGTATTTTTGCTTTGGCGAATATCCTCAATGACAGCCTTGAGCTTGTCCTCACGACAGCGAGCGGTCCCGATATGGAGGTCGAAGAGAGGTACTATGGTGATAACATCGGAACGGCTGCTTACCGTGATGCGCCGTTCAATTGTTCTCATTTGGCAAAGGCGACCAGAGCCTGCACCAGAGCCACCAGCCCACCGCCTGCCACGCCGGAGCCTACGAGTTGCGCGATCTTGACGCGGTTATCCTGTGCGACCGCCATCGCCTGCTTAGCACAGGCGATGGCCTCTAAGATGTCCTTCCGGCAATCCTTGATCCCGTTCTCATTCCGGGAAATCTGGACCCGGTAGGGACAATGGTCGATAGTGTGATCGCTGCGTTCCTTGAGCACCGCAACCGCCGTTTTGATCTCGTGGATGTCCTTCTGTATGGCTGCCAATTCGTCTGGCATGATGTTTTCTCCCCGGTGGGACTTGTTACTTTAGTTCGCGAATATGCACTGTCTGGTTAGCGGAGAAGCCAATCCCGCCGGCCATGAAGCCGACTACCAAGGCAGCCCACAACGATTCCTGGTCAAGATTGCCCATCGCTACGGTGGCGAATAGCGGAATTACGAACGATAGGACCAACATCAACAACCGCTTAGCCTTGGGCGATAAATTCTCTTGCCAACCGGGGAACATCTCGGCCAAATATGACAGGGCCACCCCGATGACTGCGTTGATACCACTAACTGTCAATAGATAACTCAAAAACTCTTGTGAACTCATGTGTACCTCCTGACTTTCTGTTTACGTCTCATTATGTTTCCCAATTCCAACGTTGTGTACTCATGTTCCGGCTGTGTATCAGTGAAGGGAACAGCCTCGTCCGACCACAAGTCGGCGCTACAAGCCTCACAGATACCATTGTCGCATTGCAAACAAGCGATCCGATGTCCACAGTAGGGACAGGTTACAGCACTCACCAGTCTAGCTCCTTCACATTATCCCAGTCTCCAATCTGGGCGTAGAGAATCTTCAGCACGAAGCCCTGCACCCGGTAATCGTCCACGTCGAACTCTTGTGTCGTCGGTGCGCCGTAGCCACGCTCACGGGCCACTGCCTGGAACGCGGCGGTGGGATTGTAGTTTACCCCCGTAGGGTATAGGTGATTCCAGGCTTGCTCCCGGATATTGTTTTCATCGACCGGCTGCGGTAGAGGCGGTTCCGGTTCTTCTCCGCTCTTGGTCGCCAGTTGCCATTCCACTAAGAATGAATGGTGAAATAGGGTATTCCCCGGCGGTTCATCGGGATGGGCGGTGTGGATATTGTCCACCCGGTCCGATTCCAATTCATCCACCACGGCCACACTGACTATCTGGCCCTTCCACAGCGGGGCGTTGCCCATTGGTTCATCCGGCCACGGTTTGTCGAGTTTGACTCTGTCACCGCCCGCCTGCCAATCGAGTTGTATCTGTACCTGCCAGGCCGGGCCATCTTCGCCAAAGACATTGAGGTAGACGTTGTGATTCCCATTGTTTTCATTCTGGTCCAGGTGATGCACGCGAGTACACTTCCAATACATCTCCCCAGGTTCTACCGCTGCGGGGACAACGACTACTTCATAAGCCTCGGCATCGTTGTCTACATCTGGCTCTGGTGGTGGAGGCTCCGGGTCAGGAATTGGTTCTGGAGGCTCCAGGTTGCCATCTGCCGAGATGGGCCGCTCAATGAGCCATTTCACCACCGGCATGAAACCGTCCGAATCCACCCAGGGATGTCCGGGATGGAACCATTGACAATCGGGCCAGCCGCCTGTCCCCCCAGCGGCATTGTTGGCCCACAACCACGGACACAGGCAGTAGTACCAGTCTTTGTCACTCATCCATGATAGTTCCTGCTCTATCATTTCAATGAATAGCTTCGGTGTCACCCGCGGATAGCGTCCGTCCCACAGATCGGTATGAACCGGCCCGCCTTCAGTAGTCATTATCGGTACATGCTCGAAACCGGCTTCATCCAATAATTCTCGGAACCGTATCACAGCCAGGAAACACGAATCGTCATCATAGATGGTATTGCCTGGATTCTTGTCTCGTTCTCGCTGGATATTGATGTGCTCCAGCGGCCGGTTATCCCAGGCTTCTGGCCCATACTTATCATACTCCGCCTGTGTCAACGGCTGTCCGGTCTGGTTCACCGCGTCATAGGGATAAGCAATCGGATGATTGCCGGTGTAATTGTGAATGGCACATACGAAATCGGTGATCCCCGCATCGGCCACCCACTGAAACGGGTTCACTGTCACCGTCCCAGCGTCCTCGCCCCGCTCATGGAACGCGCCCGAAGCCAAGGCCGGGGATAGAGGAATCCCGCCCAGAGACAGTATCCGTTGAGCTTGATGAATCCAGGTAGTAAACGACCGCTCAAGCCAATTCTGTGGCAGATACCCACAGCCCCACTCACATTTCAGGTCAGGCTCATTCATTGGCTCGATATAGCGGATCCCGGCCGCGACACAGGCTTGCACTGCGTTGTCGTTGGCATCTATCCAGCCGTGGTCAGCCGGTTTGTAGAAACGATGAATAGGAATCAGACCTCGCTTCAGGCACTCAATACCGAATTGTACCCCACTGTCACCCTGCCCAGGCGAAGCGTCTCCATCAGCGACGTATTTCACCCAGCCCATGCCACAGCGCACCATCCAGTCCAAGTGCCACTGAAAATTGGCGTGAACGGGATAGCTTGAGGCAGTCCAGTGGATACCGCGCTTACTTCCATTACTCGGCTTAGGATATATCATCGTACCTCCTCACTGTTATCTCCGAACCATAGTAATATTGCAGAATCTCTACATATGTCAGCCCCCGATCAGCTAATGCCTTTGTCCCAAACTGACACAACCGGCCTTCCCATGTTCGATTATCATACCCGTTTTCACCATGACACACCGGACAATGTTTCTGCCCACAGCGATTCACGTACCTGGCCACAAAATTCGCTTCAGGGCTGACTATGACCTCGCCTTGAGTCTCCAGCACAGCTCGGTCTGATTTCGGATGTCGCCGGGTGCAGTCGAAGCCCTGATCGCGAGCGTCACCGTAGAGATGGAAATACTCGTTTCGAGGGTGTTCAATTCTCCATATAGCATACGATCGGGCTGCCACCGCCTGGGCCTTCAATGCCTCAAGGGGCCAGTAGTCCACCTCTGGCCAATCGGGATACATTTCCGCCCCGAGGACACATTGCAAATATGGCTCCAGCATCAATTCCAACAGGATGGTAAGTCCTAATTGTTCTATCATATCTGCTCCCTCTCTCTTTGCTGATATCGCCCCTGTTCTAGCGCCTCGATCCGGGCCTCCAGATAGGCAGTGTTCTGGTCAATGATCCGGGCCAATTCTATCATAGCCCCGATGGTCTCCCCGATGACCCTTTTCACCGCGTCCATGTCCTGCCTGTCTGCCCGGCAGTATTCCTCGAAGTCGTGGCGCAACCGTTGTAACTCGTAGTCATCGTTACCGAACCAGCCCGCCAAAGGTAGGGTCAAGAACTCCCGTCGCGTTATCATTTGCCGCCCTTCACCTTCTTCGCACTCCGAATATCACGCAGTCCCTCGGCAAGCAGTTCCCTCAAGGCCTTGACCGCTTCTTTCAGTTTTCGAGGGTCAGCCGACAATTCGCCGTCGTCCGCGAACTCGGACACTTTGGCCCATAATTCTGCCTCGCGTGTTTCTGTCGTGTTCAGTTCCAATTCTGCCACAGCTCTCCCACTTCCGTTAGATTCCCATCGGCATACAACGGCACACAGAATTGATAATTCCCCATGCGAGGCCCGAACCAGTTGACATACTCACACCGCCCCTGGGCCTCTAAGTAATTTAGCTCCCATCGTAACCAGGCTTCTGCAAACAAGCGCGGTAGAGGATCTAACCCATACTCACAATGTACCCCGGTCTCCGTAATCCACACCGGACAATCGCGATAGACGTCCGGCAAAGTCTCAATCCGGCTCCACATATAGTAAAACCAATTCTGCGCTAGTGACAGGGTATAGCCCTCGTAATGCGGGGCATAGAAATGCACCGCGATGATTTTGAAATCGGGCCAGGTTCCATATCTATCTCGATACCCATATACGAAATCGTGAAAATCATACTCAAAAGGATATGGATAGGCAAAAGCTGGCGAGGTAAATGTCTTACCGGGCAATAGAAGTTCCATATCGTGCCAGGCCTCAATTAACTCATCCAAACTCATACAAGCTCCCTCTGAGCAAACCTGATATTCCGGTTCGTTGAAAGTCAGGATTATACCCTCATAATCATCTAATTTGTGACCCAAATTATCGAGTTGATTCCGGTCTCGAATCATAGGCAACTGGGGAATACCGGGACATTGTTCACCCAGGATTGGTGCCCAATTGTAGACCCAGTCCGTATTCAGGCTATTTAACTCAGTACAGCTTATGCCCCCGACCATGTTCAATGACTTCCTCACGCGACGTGCTGATGGCACATTTCCACTCCCATACACAATTGGGAAATAGTATTTGTATGGTCTGCTTGGTTCCGGCGTCAGATAGGCAAATGGTGCGGGCCAGGCCAATCTAGTCGCCAGAGGCGGCAAGGATGGCAAGGCCGGTGGTCGTCGCACATACCACACTATTAGCAGCAACAAAGCCATAGCAACGACAATAGCCAGGACAATTGCCAGCCAACGTCTCACGATCAGCTATCCTTCTCCGGTGGCACTGTGGCGATAATTACCCCCGCCGCCATATCCAGTTCGAACCCTGTCCCGTTCACCCCAGCTTGAGCCGCGAACATCTTCACCAGGTCATTGATGGCCGCGTCAATCTGACTCCGCTCCACCAGCAACGAGGTCAAGGTGCGCTTCATAGTGCCTGTCAATGGCAGGCGTTGTTCCGTCCCCTCCAGTTGCTTATCAGTCATGCTCTCACCCCCAAATCTGTAGCTATTGTTTTGGCTGTAGTCCTGAAATCCTGATACTTCTGATACTCCGCCTCGTACTTCACCTTGTCCGCTAGGTAGTTATTGATCGTCGCCAATTCATCCTCGATGCTGTAGCGGGCCGCAATCGCCGCCCGGACGATCTTCTCCCGCGTCACTTCGCCTTCGACCCGTGCTTCGTCGTACTCGTACTGCGTGCGCTTCTTGCCCGTCTCAGGGTCCGTCACTTCTGTCTCGACGATGTTGAATGGAAAGACTGTCTTGCCGTTGGATGTGTAACGTTCCGCCGGACGCGTGTCACTTATAGCCATGTGAACCTCCTCAGTGGATTTTTGATGTCGTTCTGTTTAGACACCGTTCCCACAATTTGTCTAATATTTCCGTCAATGTATCTCTTTGCCAAATTCAAACAATTACCATATTTCATCCATCCCCAGTAACTCATCAATCCATTTATGATTTGGCTTGAGAACATTTCACGATATGAACGTTTAATGCGCACCACTTTTGCCTTGAATCTTTGAACGATGCTCTTGCGTAGCAATGTGTAATTATGAAAGAATCGGTAACCTAGAAAATCAATCCCACGCTTATCGACCGGAAAGATTTGATAGTTAGCTTTCATACGAAGTTTCAAATGAGTATCCAAATATTCCTGAGCCTCGATCAACAACTTGTGCAAAAAACCTTTGTCTCTATGCAACACAACCACATCGTCACAATAACGAAAATAGTATTTACATCCCTTCTCTTCTTTCATCCAATGGTCAAAATATGCCAAATAGAGATTACCAAAATATTGACTCAGATAATTGCCTATTGGAACACCCTCAGCGGAATCTATGATTTCCTCCAATAACCATAACACATCAGGGCCTTTTATCTTCTTGCGAAGTATTACTTTCAAAATATCATGGTCAATAGAAGGATAGAATTTGCGCACATCAAACTTCAGGCAATACTTGGTATTCTCTACATCGCGCAATGCCAGCTTTAGACGTTTAACGCCTTTGTGAATACCACGTCCTTTCAATGCAGCGTAAGTATCAGAGATGAACGTTTTCATCCAAATCGGTTCCAATATCTGCATAATGCAATGATGCACTATCCTGTCGGGGAAATAAGGCAATCGGTAAATCTCACGTTCTTTGCCACCTTCTACTTTCGTGAACACCTCGTAAGCAGAATTACGAAATGTTTTATCTCGTAGCATCGCTTGAAGCTGTACCAAATAGTTCTCCTCGTCAGCGTTTACCATCTGGACTTCTTGATAATGCTTCTTCCCCCGCTGTGCGTTTCGATGCGCCTCCTTGATATTGTCCATATCCCAAATCTTTGGATACAAATTCCCATATCGTTTCATCTGCTTATTTCACCTCGGAGCCTTCGAGACTTTACAGTCCTACCAACACCAATGAGGCTTTGCTTTGTATTGTGCCAAGAGGCAAGGTTCTCCATATCTTTCACTGCCTTCGTATTTGAAATAAGCTGGGCTGAGCACTGATATTAGCATTAAGGTTAGCTGCCGAATTATTCAAATTCCAATAGAACTCCTCAGTGTTCGCGCCATTATTAGCATTACCACTAAGTAGAGCTACCTGCCAACCAGTATTTTGATATGGACAACCCACTACAATTATGTTAATAGCAGGGCCGAGCACCGATCCTAGCATCAAGGCTAGCCGCCGAATAAGCCAAAGTCCAATAGAACCCCCCAGCGTACGCGCCAGCATGAGCAGTACCACCAAGCAGAGCCACCCGCCAACCAGCATCCTGATAATAGTAGTCTGTAATCTTGGTTGACGAACTCGCGCCCACGCTAGCCGGTAGGAATCCCCCGCTTATCTGCTCCAACGTGTTCTGCCAGCCGTTGGCATTGTGTAGCGTAATGCCCAGGTCGGTGTAATCGGTAGCGGTGTCATCGGCGAAATCGGTGTCAGTATTACAGACGTAAGGCACGTTATTATTGATGTTGAATCCGTCTACGAACTTCCATAAGTGACCGTACCAGTTCTCGATACCGCGATAGGTCATGTAGGAGCCTAACACTCCGTCACCGCCTGAGACGTTCGCGGTGGCGTTACCGTCACCGTTACTCAGACCGGTGTTGTTAATAGCATGATAGGCATTATAGGTGTTCCACGTGGCAGCAACCCAATCCGTCAAGCCTGCGCCGATCATGGACTGTGAGTAGAAGCTGGCATACTCAGTCAGATACAACAACTGAATCGCACTGGCTAGGTAGAAGTCAAACTGTCGCCAACCTGTACCACGTAGAGCAGCGATAGACCGGAAGTTGTCCCGTGTGATACCACTGAAGGGTTTCTTACCACTGACGCTGGACAGAATGTCGTTAGCAGTGTCCACCGCTGGGGCACTGATGACACAGGTAGCCTCTACCCCGTCCCCGCCAGCGATTACCCCCGTACAGGTGATAACGTCTCCCCCGGTGATGGATTCGACGATGTATGTCCCGTTGTTGTCCGCTGTACCCGTCACGACGATGACATCGCCCGCTTGCAACTGAGCATAAATAGTTCCGCCCGCCGCGTTCTCGGTGATCGAGCCTTTCCCCGAACCACCGACATCGACATCGACCGTCACCGCATGCGCCGCGATGGGATTGTAGTCACTGGTGTACACCGATTCGGAATCGTCGTACAGTATGCCCTCATACGCGCTCATGTAACGAGCATCTACCTCTGCGCCGTTTTTGAAGAACGCGGGGTGCACACTGAAGCCAGCCAACGGGACGGGACTGATGTCCCACCGGTGCAAGTTAGCCGCGTAGGAATACCTCAAATAAAACTTCGGTATCTCTACCATTACCTGGCCGTCTGTGCCATCGAGCACGGACGCGGTCAGGCAGTCCTCTTTCTTGGTACTATCGGTGGCGCACAGGTAGTACTTGATGACACCGGTATCATCCATGACACAGCGCCGCATCATGGACTGTAAGGATAGCAGGCCATTCCCTGGCGAGCTTCCCACCGCGATACTGGTTAACGTACCGGTGCGTTCGTAGGCATCGGTGCTCTCGTTCCACATCACTCCGTAGAACGGTTCGCCTCCGAGTATTATCGACCTCGTTACTCCCCCAGCAGTACGCTTCCATATCAGATCCCCATCTTCACCGATGTCAGACCCATCTGATAGCCACAGGATACCGTTTCCCTCTGCTGGGTCACCGGGGTCAGTAGACCGTTCTTCCATCTCGATGGTGTTATCATCGGGATCAGTAGTGATGTCGCCAATCCGTAGACCGGAGGTGAGATATACGTCTCCCGTGACCTTCAGTGCCGGTGATAATGTCACGTCTCCATCTGGGGCCAGAATGATGTCAGCTTCCGCCGCGTCTACATCGACAGTGGTGATAGTCAATGCTCCATCAGCCGCGACCGCGAAGGTAGCATAGTCTGCTGCTCCACCGGACAACTTGAGTTGCGTGCCAACCTTGTACAATTCGAGTAGTTCGTCCGGGTCTGTTACACCTACTCCGACGTTGCCTCCCAATAACACCGCGGCATAATTCACCCCCGCCCCGGTCTGCGCGTTGACTGTCAAGCCATATGATACATCTGCCGCTCCCACCGCGCCGGCCTGAATCAGTAACCCGTGCGTATTGGTGATAGTGGCATTGGTGCTCTCGATGGGTGCACCAACAATTCCTACTGTGGCCGCGTCGGTGATAGTGCTGGCTCCCACGAAGGTATACGTCGGCTGAGTAATAAGCACTTCCCGTTGTAACGCCAGTGCGCCTGTGGCCCATTCCCGACCGGCGGTAGTGATGGTTACCGCCGGTATCTCGGTAGACAGGGTTTGATTCGTATTGATCGCGCCGGTGTAGACAATGCCCTTCCGTATTCCAGTGGCGACAATGGCTTGTTCTACGTCCAGATTCGCGGTTGGTGTGGCTGTACCTAGCCCCACATCACAACCGGTGATCTCTAAGAAGTTTAGCGTATCATCGAAGGTCAACAAGGGCCCGGCTGCTTGCCCGACAGTGGCCCCATCTACCAGCACGATGTTACCGTTGGAATCCAGACTGAATATGGTGGCGTCTCCACTGTCGAGTACCTTGAGCACCGAATCACCAGCAGCATCTACCAATTTGATGACCAGATCCGAATCCCCTGCCACCGCGTCGTCGTCCAGGAACATATAGGCGGTGTCATCGTTGCTACCACCAACCCATCGAATGTTAGGACTGTCGCCCGCGCCGTCGTCCAGAATAATATCCGCCCCGAAAGTCATGGCGGCATACGTAGTGATGACTCCGTTGGAATCTATCTCAAATACTGTGGCGTCGCCAGAATCAGTCAGGATGAAGCTCTCCGCCCCGGCCGCGTCACCCAGTTTGATGGTCACTGTACCGGAGCTATCTACGCTGTAGCCCTCGCCAGACAGGTTATTACCCACGAAGACCAGGGTCCCCGCCGCCACACACTGCCATACTGTACCATCGTCAAGTTGTAGTACCAGATAGCCTCGGTCTGCCGCCACTAAAGTGGCTTCCAGAGCCACCCGGGCCGCGTTGTCAGCTACAGCATGGGCCGCAACATGCAGTTGATGTTCTACCAATTCATGGTGTATTTTCATATTACATCACCTCTAAAGTGGTTCGATTACTATTTCATAAGCTCCAGTGCCATCTGGAGCACGCTCTAGTACCATCTCATAAGCCCCCGTCCCATCAGCCAGACGTTCGATTAGGGTCTGATCTGATATGACCTCTTCGTTAGCCACTGCCCGGAAGAGAGGACGCCGCTCATAAGTGAAGCAACGCTCGTTGATCTCGGTCATGCCATTGTAAAGAATAATGGCACTGAGCAGGACATACCCGGCGGTGATCTCGTGATTGAAAATTTCTGCCGGAATAGGATCACCATAGGCTCCCCAGCCGAAGGTGTCGCTATATTGGTATGCTGGAGTATTAGTTTCCCCATCTATACAGATGAATGCCAATAGAGCCAGGTTAGCCGCCGGTACTTGCCCGGTAAAATCTATGGTCAGTCCTCCGGCAAAATACTTCACGTAAGTCGAGTACAGATAATTCACTGGAGCGATCACGCATAGCATACTCATGGGATCGGTAGGATATACCCGCCCCGGCCCCAGATTGCGCTCTGTGATATCTACTACATCTGTACTATAGTGCTGTGTGGGCTTGCCCGGCATATAAACGTGACTGTTACCATGTGCTGCTGTGTCAAAGGGATGGTCGGCATAGGAACTGTCGGTCGCCATCACACTCCAGTCGACTCCCAATACTACTAACTGCCAAGGATTCTTAGGCGATGGCCCGATGTGCACCGGCACATTGACCCGCTTCTCTACTCGAGAATTGAATACCGGGAATACCCCGCCAAAATCCTCCGTGCTTTTACCATACTCACGTACCCAAACGTAGCCTGGTCGCCCGGATACGCTAGGATCATCAGCATAGTCAATGCCAACCATGACCCCGGTAATGATCTCCCGGCGCTTCTCCAGTCGGCGACGAATGGCTTGCTGCAAAGCTGATTCGGTTCTCACCTGTTGTACAATCTTAATAGCCATCAGGGCGTTATCCATTCGGCGAACACTATTCCGCCATCTATTGGTAAGGCATCGGTAATGTCTGTCCAACCACTGTAGGGCATTGGAGCAGTCTCTGCCATGGCTGCTGCCGCCCCACTGTTGGTCAGTAATGAAGTAAGACCAAGGTCGTAGGCGATACTTAATCCCCGACGGTGAGGCTCAAAAGGCGTAGCCCCCTGTAAGGCCCATGTCCAAGCACCATCTTCAGTATACACATTCGGGGTATCAGTATAGGCGTTCCAATACAGAGCCGCCCCAGCCCCATCCCCTTTGGCTCCCAAGGCTGTCACATCTGTGACTGCTGTTAGCGCCCCGGTCTGATCTACCACAGTTACTCCCCCATCAGTGGAATATCCTACATAGCCAGTCGGGCCGACCTGTGAACCGTGAACCGCTACAATATCTCCAAAATTCGCTACCGTAGGTTGCCACACAGTGCGAGGATAGGCTCCCAATACACTATCACTATTCGTCAGACTAAAGGCATGTTGCATAACCATATCAGCATCGAATTGCGCCAGATAAATACTCTCATTCATAGTCACCGGGTCTGTGCTAGCAAAGGTAACATAAATACGAGTGCCGTCCTCGAAATCAATAGCCATACCAAAGGGCCGGCTGTCCATTTCGGTGACGGTTGTTCCCAGCACCCGGATAGCATCGCCGTCCCAATAGAATGAACCCGGTGGTTGGGCAATCGTACCATTACCGGCCACTATCATCAGATAACGGAAGGTCGAGTTGGTGGTTTTGGAAGGGGCCCATGCTTGGCCTTGCGAGTGAGGACAGCCAGCTCCATTATAAGTCCAGCAAAATCCGCCCAAGTTAGTCCAGCCAGCCAGTGTTCTGGGATTGGTACCGGGCGGACAGTTGCAGGCCAGATTATAGGCCGCTTCGGTACTGGCAACATATATGGCTGGGAAGGCACCATTAAATCCATTCTCCCAGCCGCATTTCAGGGCAATCTGGCTGCCGACGCCGCTCACTACTACCCCCATATCGCACACAAAGCCCTGTTCATGGATATTGTAGCCCTTCGAGCCGGTCCCGGCCAGATGATTCTCGGAATAATGGTGGCTGCGGGCATAGCTGCCATCAGCCTGTCCTGCCAAATTACCCAAATCCTCCAGCTCATTATACCAATATCGCCACCAACCCCCGCCTATATTCTCGTACCCTTCTCCTCCGCCCCAGTCATTTACTTCGGTGGCATAGTAGTACGTGCCGTCAGTTATGCCCACACCACCTATCTGGTGATATACCCACGTTAAACCCAAGTCCTCAGTTTTAGCCAAATAGGTTTTAGTGCTACCAGCATTACGCAACAGCGCAAAAAATGTCTCCGTGATGTCGTTGGGACAGTCCAAATCCACAAACACATCTATCCCAGCGGGCAAATCTACCGGTGTCCTGTCTTGCCAGGTCTTACCAGCATCGAGAGATACAGCCAGAAACCCATCTCCACCACCTACCAAAATTGCCCGCTCTGGATCGTTAGTACCCTGAATTTGTTGCCAACCTCGCAAGACCATTCCGCACAGAAATGCAGTCGCGGGCAAGCCGGTATTCCTGGCTGTCCAGCTGGCCCCTCTATCCGGCGTCCAGTAGCAACCGTTGGTATTGTCGAATACCACTGCATACTTGAATACCTCCGATGGTTCCGGTGGCAGAGGGGGCCAAGGGGGAGGCACCGGCGGTTCCTCAGTAGGCGGCTCTTCTGGAGTAATAGGATAGTCACCGGTAACACCTGTTGGCCCCAAGGTATATGGTTCAAAAATAATACTCTTCTTGCATTTGCCTGGCGTATACTCAGCGCTGATCTCTCGCACTACCAGGTCCTGCCCCGCGCTCCAGTCCAAACCTCGCACCGTGTCAGCGGCAGCAATAGTAAGATCGTGCCATTGTTGGGGAGCAACCCGGAAAGCCTGTGTCTGGCTATTTGCTGCTGTCAGCTCCATCGACAAATGGGGATAGCTATTATTCTCTTTGGCCATCACCCTACCGACCAGAACATTGGCCCCAGCCTGATCTTCCAGTATTTGCCGCTCGATGTCCATACCGCCCTGCCCCCGATCAGCCATCACGCCACCCGGAGCTTTGCTAATAATGGCGGCTGAGTTCATACCATCGAAGGAAAACCCACTCATTTGCAAAAATGATACCCGATTAACCGGTTGGTATTCTATCTCCAAGTCGCCCACCCAATCAGCATTATCTAAAGCAAAACCGGCCGGGATAGCCACCGGATATATTTGAGCATCTGGTTCTACATAGATAATCCCCGCTTCGTTATAGCACACATTGGCAAAGATACCATGCTCATAGGACAGATTCTTGGCTTGCATCAACAGGGTGTCCTTCTCGAAATCTTCGACGTACTTGGCCCGCAGAGCATTACTCGTGGGTAGGATCACATCTCGAACATTGAATAGGGTGCTATGATAGCGCCACAGATGATGGATAGCTTGCGTTACCGTAATACCGCCATCGCCATATTGCCACCATGCTGAGGGATCACTGGCATATTCCAAAGCAATGGAATATATCTGACTTCTGTCTAGTATAGATGTAGCTCCCTCTGCCTCGAATTGCATCTCAGACCGGCCAGGCGTCCGGCGTAAAGAACCACCTATAGCATAGCCACCCCACTTACTCATCTGCCGCCCGGTCCAGCCACCCTGGTAACTCTGAATCCCGTCCAGTTTATCATCAGACCACACCAGTAGCCGAGTCTCGTCTGGAATGGTATCTTCGTCAGCCTGGTCGTCCCGTACCACAAATTGGCCGGTCGATATACTACTATCATAGGTATTGTTGAAACTGAAGCCACTGATAAAAATAGGAGGATACGAAGCATCGTGCACCCAGAACAATCGTCGGGTATAGTCACTCTTGCCATTGTCATCAGTGACCGTCAGCTTAATCCACCAGAAACCGGTTGCGGAGAATGTCACAAAAGTCGTTTCTGCCACCGCGTCATCAATCACCGCCCCGGCGGCCGGTTCCGCTACCCAAGCCCAAGTATTGACCGTCGCTCCAGCCTTGATAGCATAACTGTCAGAAGCATCCAACGTAGCCACCGCTGTTCCCGCCACCAGGAACCCCGCCCAATCCGGCCCCATGATTGCCACGGGGATAGGGTCTTCGTTCTCATCGGTATAAGCGACATCGTAGTCCTTGTAGAATACCCCGGCAGCGTCAATGCGGGGAAATACCGGAAAGACAGGGTAATCGTGATACAGCATGAGTACCTGGTCATCGGCCCAGACAATGTTATTCTCAGCCACAGTCACCGTGGCTGATACCGGTTGAGCAATATCGACTGATCCCTTGAATCTGACTCGTTCTACTCCTGTAGCGGTAGTAACGTACAAAGCCAGTCCCGGACTGGTGGCAAAGTCGGCGAAGACATAACCATTGTGCAATACCCCCGTATCCACAGCAAAGATTCTGTCTCCAGTAGCAATAGTGGCGCTGTTCACCTGGCAACTCCACATCAGTGACTCGCTGCGTCCCAAAGCGGACAGATACCACAAGGCATCGGCTCGTTCGGCATTGCGTATAGTAGCCATGGTCGGTGCTGAATAAGCCATAATTCTCCTAAGTCAAAATGAAAGTTAGTTTAGCTTGCTGATACTGTGTCGTAGCACTGGGGGCTGGCTGTCCATCTTGCCCATCCAATTTGGGTCGTTTGACCTCGCAGGTGTAATCTGCAAACTCCGCCTCGCCGCCCAGCCAGGCATTACGCACATCGGTTCGTACATAACCGGTGGCACTAACATCTGTCTCCGAGGTGAAGATGCAGGCCAGCAATCGTCGCAGTTGGGCATGTGTGATATTGCTCCACTGCCAGGTAACCGTCCTGATTCCCGCCGACTGCCAGGTCAGATTCCCTCGCAGCTCTTCTACCTCGTAGGGCGAGGAGAACACTACATCCGGCGGCGGCACGCCGATAGCGTGTAAATAGCTGTAAGTCGCTACTGATGTTCCCAAGGCATATTCGCAGGTGTTCCAAGTTGCTTCAAGCAAAGGCCCTCCCTACTACGTCTCTCACAACGCTCAATATCTCAGCTTTAAGACCAGCATCGAAACTTCCCCCACCGGTCAGATTCATATTGATATCGGCCCGGCTACTCGTAGTTGCGACTGCCGGAGACGTCACCCGGGCCGGCCAGCTGGCCGCGTTGACGCTATTGACGATCCCGGCCAAGAACGAATTCCAAGCCGCTCCCGCCCGATCGTAATGTCCAGCAGCAATACGTTCCTGCTCAATGAAGTTATTATACTCATCCCACTGTTGTCGGTTGAAGGCCTCCAGTCGCAGGCTGCGCTCTCTGGCCTGAGCGGTACGCATATCTGCCAGCTGTCGTCGGTAATTTGCCTCCCGTTCCCTCTGTTGCTGCTGGTAAGCAGTCTCCATCTGGCGTAGTTGCAGGGCGAAGTCTTCGGCCCGTTGCTTGGCGGCAATAGCATAGTCTGTTTCAGCATTCTGCCGTTCAACATTGTAATTGCGGCGCTCCCGTAGATATGCTATCGCATCCCTGGATCGGATATTATCTTCCTGCTGTATATCGTACCTCTGTCGCAGCCGGGCCATATTCTGCTGATGATTCTCCTCTGCCCGTTGCACTGTCAGGCTATAGTTGGCAACTGCCTCGGTGCGTTGCTGATAGTAGGCCTGCTCCGCTTGTCGCTCGGCCTCGTGGAAGTCCCGAATAACATTCTGTATAGCACGTTGGTTATCTTCCAGAATCTGGCGTTCACTACGTTGGAATTCCTTCCTGGCCCGTGACTGGCTAACAAACAATTCGTAAGAGTCTTTTTTTAGTGACTGACTTACTCCTGCCATTGCTGCCCCCGCCGCAACGACTGCCTTTGTAAAGCTCAATGCAGCATTTACTTCTCTCGCGCCCGGTGCTCTCCCACTCGCGCCACCAGACAAGAGTCCTCCAGCCCCTAAAATTACCCCACCCCCAAAGCCACCACCAGATATACCAGGACCAGCGTGAGCTTTTATTCCAGCGGCAATACCTTTGCCTATACCTTCCTGTACACCATCTTTAGTGGCTAAAGCCCAGGCTGTTTTAGCGAGAGGGTAAAATGGGCCAGTCAGTACAGCCACTAAGCCTTCCTGAGCGATATTCGCTACATCCTGAATACCAGTAGCTTCTTCACCCTTCCGCCCCTTGATAAAGGCGTCAATAATCTTCACTGACTCTGCTACAGATTCCCAACCCTCCACGCCTTTGATAGTCAGGTCAATGGGAGTCGTTATTAACCCCAAGTCAAGGATGATACCACCTATGGTTCTCTTAACATTCAGTAATTTGGCATCAAGCTGCTCAAATTTAGTAGCCGCATCTCCTGCCACTCCACCCGCGGCAGCGATATCCTTTTGTCCTTCTCTGATAACCTGAGCCATAATATCCGCGGTACTAGTCGTTTCGTCCATCTTCAGATTGTAGATGAACAAGTTATCAAGAATCAGTTTAGACCGTCGGGCGATACCCCTGGTCATATCACTCCAGGCTTGCTCAGTGCTGATACCAGCCGCCTTGGCCTTGAACGCTGCAACTTCCATCAGTTGGCCTAATTGTTCAGCATTAGCACCCAGTCCCCCAGCCATGGCCATGTTAGCCGCTTGCATCAGCTCCATGTCAGCGATGGTTCCCCGAGATGCTTTTCGCAAAGATTTCAGGATAGCATCAGCATCACTGCCCATCCGCTTTGCCATCTGCCGAAAAGCCACATCCATCCGCTGGGCCTCGGCACCCATCTTAGCCATCTCCAAGCCACTGCGAGCCATCATCTGTACCCCGTAAATACCGATGACCGGCCCCAGTACTGACTTCATAATATTGGCCATACCCAGAGAGGCAGTACTCATAGTGTTGGTTTGCGCAGCTGCTGTAGTAGTAGCTATGCCAGCCTGCTTCAGTCCAGTCTGGTAAGCCTTCATGCCTCGCACAAAGTCTTTGTTGTCCCAAATGGCATGTATGCCTACATCATTCGGGTTAGGCATTATTTACTCTTCCTCTCAGAATCTCTCGACATCTGCTCGTTTTCCCAAGATTCCATACGCCCTACAGTATCACAGTATCGAACCATAAATGCTCGATCCATCTCTGAACACTCCCAGAACTCCGACGGTGTGAGACCCCATTCGTGAGCCGCATGTACCTCGCCAAATCTTTGACTATGCCGCCAGCGGCCCCGTTTGACCGTTAATTTCTCCAGCGGTGTCCAACCCCCAGCCGTTCGCCATTCCACGCTGAAAGATGGCATCAGCACGAGCCAGTGCCTCCCCACTCAATTGCGAGATGAGATACACCCGCTGCACAAACGCTTGTTGATCTACCGGGTCAGACAGCAATACTCGCTCAAAGTAAAAGACCTTGCGTTCATTGGCCCCGGTGGGAACAGGTATGCCACAGAACTCAAAGTCTTCTTCCCAGCCATCGTCCGGCGGGTCCATATCAATACCAAAGATCAGATAAGTCCGGGTAACCTTGCGGTTACATTCCTCGCTGGCCTGCTCTACCCGCTCCAGATAGGCATCCCAAGCAATCCTATCCTCCGCCGTCTTCAGCGTAGTAGGATCATGCTCAATTTCCTCTTCATCCCGGCCCAGTATCTTGACAGTATAGGTCGGCGGTCGTATCTCCTCTACCCGCTTGACCATCACTTGCAGATCATCCAGCGTCTCTACTGCGATAGGTCGAAGCGGTATCTCACGTCCCGACCTGGTCACGAACAATCGTAACTTATCAGTCATCTTGGCCCCCCTATCTCGCGGCAGCAGGCAATGACTGGGGGGACTATCATCATTACCTGACTGCCGCATCAGCTAGCCAGCGATTAAGCTGACTCCCTGACCTTGAAGTAAACCGAACTACCACCCTGCGCCAGCCCTGTACCGTAAGCCAGATCGGGCGCGACACAGGCAATGTGTGTCAGTCCGGCATTGGTCGGTGTGTCGATAGCTTCCCAGTCATAGCCACCGTTGATGGTGCGTAGCACCGTGCCTACCGGCGCGGCAGTATCCGAGCAGATGAAACCATAATGGTCATCATACCAACTCATACCGGTGACATCTCCTACCCCACTCCCGGCCCAGCCAGTGCGCTCCGTCCAGGTTACGCCCCCATCCCGGCTGAAGTACAGACTGCCCTCGTCGGTGCCCAGCCAGATGCGATTCTTGTCATGTTGCCAGCAACATAGAATGTCATCTCCAGACCCTGTGGGCGTGGCTGCATTCCAGGTTATCCCCCCATCGGTGGTTACCGCAATGATGTCGGCTGCCCCACCAGCTACTCCGTAATTCTCATCAGCAAAGTGCACACAGTTGTAGTTCCCGGCATGAATCACTCCCGCCTCTACCTGCGTCCAGGTCAGACCATAGTCCGTGGATTTCCAGATGGAACCGTTAGCTCCGGCCAGGAAAATGAACCGTCCATGAAGACTGAATACTGACTGACCCCGAATGGACCCCTCGCCAGCCGCCGCCCCACCGATGGCCACCGTCGTCCAGGCGGTCCCCAACAGATCATCACAGTAGGCAATATAGCCTTGCCCCGCAGCGTCCACCTCCTGCCAGACCAGCCATCGCCAACCATCTCGGCCCATCGGGAACCGAGTGCCGGATTTGGCTCCAATGCCGGCCGCAAATGGATCAGAGGCTGTGTCAGTGAAGGTGGCCCCCGAATCTGCCGAAAATTCTAACTCAGCCAGCAAAGCCGCCGGAGCACTCTCGCCCACCATCAGTACCTGCTCACCGCGCTTGAGTTGGTCACCACATTCGCCATAGCAACGCCGATCCGGGTTAGGTACAGCACAGTAAGCCCCGGTGACTGCTAAGGTGTCAGCCGTCAGGCGATCTATTACCAGGTTGGGGATTTCGAGTACCGGAGGATGGGCGGCTACATCTACAGATAGCATGGATTCGGCATCTTCTTCGATAGATGCTACCGGTCCCTTGGTCTTGCCGGTGACTCGACAACCCTTAAGAACATCTCCCCGGACATAGTTGTTGAACTCGTCTGCCATTCCGCAGTCACGTTGTAGCAAATACAACGAGAAGGCACAATCCAGCTTCTGCATATAGCTGCGCACACTGCGCAACCTGGTATTGATAGTTACCGTCACCGGATCGGGAGGAGTAATCGTCTGACCGGTAACATCCCAACCAGCCCCATCCCTGGTAAAGCAACGCAGCAATTCAAGGCCACCCATGGCCTCTGTGATTTCGTCGGCCCCATGATTGCCGAGATATACCACCTCTGTATTTGGCCCGTCGGGCTGCACCCACAACGCGCCATTTCTAGTCGTTAAATCATTTGCCATTAGTCAACCTCCTCATGTTCTTTGGCGAAAGCCAGAATCGCGCCCAAGTCCACCTTGTAGTGGGCCTGCAATAGCCGCACAACCATCTGAGCGTTAGTACGAACATCCTGGTAAGTCAGCAAGCCATTGTCCCGCATCGCCTTAGCGAACTCCTTGGCGTTCGCCTTGAATTTTAGCTCCTCCCAAGGAATCCCTTCAGCCTTGGTCTTCTCTGGAACTTTCTTCACCTGCTTACTTTCCTCATCTAGCTCAATATCATAAGTCTGTTTATCTTCCATACTCATCTCCCTTTCATGCTGTGCCCGGAAGCCAATGCTACCCCACTCATGGTCTTGGTGGCATAGCCCCGGCTAAGCTGCCCCCACCGCCGGGCGATGGTCTCGGTAAATTTGCGAGGATGCTTAATACCGGGGTGCATCACCCTCTTACGGTGTACGATTGGCCCCGATGGACCTCCGCCTGTAGATCCTAATGTGCGAGGCTTGGTCTTCGCTTTGTAAGAACCTTTTCCGCCCCATTGGAATACCAGTGTCTTTGCCCTAGTATTGCCTGCCTTGGGAATTGGGTACGGACCCCTGGTGCCTTTATCCACATAGCCATAAATCTCTGCTCCTTTGGTGTTTGGCTTAGGCCCCACTTGAATATCTATTTTCGCCCTCCCATCCATTGGCTTGGCCGGGGGCTTGGTCCGGTACTGGAATTGTACATTCGTGTCCCAGGTAGCCGTCGTCTTGGCAAAGTCTTTCTTCATCTCCCTGGCCATCTTTTGCATGTCCCTGAGAATGACCGCCTCCATCTGCTTGACTCGCAACGGTTCCGGCAGGATAGCGGTCAACTTAACCCCACCACCTGCGCTACGAAACTTTACCGCCATCAGGTTCGACTCCGCTTACGATAATTCTCCCAGATACGCCGGGCCGCGAAGTCGGTCACTGCTATCTCGGCCACCGCGAAGGCCGGGTAATCAAGCCCGGTCTCACCGGTACATAATTCGATCTTGCCGGTGCGTACTTCCTCCAACCGGGTGTTGGCCCACTCCATGTAGATACGCACCTCCTCCGCGGTCAGGTTCGGACAGGGACAGGCCCCTTGCAAGGTCAGAGCAGCAATGATACAGTTGAGATGCTTCAGGTACTGCGTGGCCCAGTCCGCCAGGGTACAATCGCAAGCCGCCACCGCGGCCATAGCCGCGTGTATCTGTGAGGCTGAGAGGTCTAATTCCCGGTTGATAATACTCTCATAGTCGGGATTGACCTCGCAGCCCCACACCGCTTGGTAGTCATCAGCATTGGCATATCTACCATCACAAGCCATCAGCTCACCGCCCTGGTAATGTCTGTAGTGAAGACTATCTTGCGCCGGTACAAGGTCCATACGTCCCCGGCCGCATCGGCCCACTTGACATCGAAATAACACTTACCAGCTACGTCGACCAGCTTGACGCTCTCAGTCGCCCGCAAAGTCCAGGTCAAATTACCGGCCACGACGTTGGTTACGGTAATGACCCCATTGGCAGGTGTGCCGGCCGCGCCTCCGTTGATGTATTCCAGCCCGGCGGTCTCTTCGATCTGCATGAGCGCCGCTCCGTCAGCATCCTGTTGTGACTTTTTGATGGTAACCCACAGCAGGGTCCGACCCGTCAAGTCTCCCAGATAGGTCAAATCCTCGGACAGGTTATCTCCGGCATTAAGGTACAATACCCCCTCGGCGTATGTTGAAGTCATGCTGTCCCCTGTCTATTCGTCTTTAGCTTCCCGCTCAGCTCGTTCCTTGATCTTCTTGGGAATCTTCTTGCCTTGCTGTTTCAAAATCTTGACGGCATCCCTACGGTCCTTCTTGGCCTGTTTGATACGCTCCTCCACTTTATCCTTGCTCATATTGCCTCCTATGATGGCGTTGTTACCGCCAGACCAGTGGTACACCAATTCCCAGGCCAGGCATCCGTTGCCCCACCAGTATTGAGGTCTCCCCAATCCCCGTTGGCACCTGTATCGGTCAGGATACAAGAGAAGTAATTGCCACCGACGATATTGTCACTGCCACCGGTAAGATTGATACCCTCATCTGTAGCCGCGGCCGCCGCGATAGCATTGCTATTGAAAATATAGTTGTGATGGATATTACAACGATCAGCACCAGGCAAAGCAATGGCCGCCCCGCTACTTGGGACACCGGCGTCTATGAAGGTGCAGTCATGGATATGAAATGATTCTGCTGCCGTGGCGATGATCCCATCGGTATCAACCTGTTGAAACCAGCAATGATGAATGTGCGTATACCAGGTCCCATCGCCCTGTATAGCGGTGGTCACATCTTCATCAAACTGACAATAGGAAATTTCGGTATTGTCACCGAAGGTCGTTGTCCCATCCCAGTTCATGGCGATAGCCGTCCCGCCCAGAGCTGTATCAGCAAAGAAATTGAATCCTTCGATTGACACGTCTATGGCATTAACGGTGATACACACCCCTGCTCCCGCTGCTGTCACCGGGTTCCAGGGTACGCCCATCGTGCCCGGTTGTATTCCCACCAGACTGATGCCGTCTACGGTGATGATTACCTCTTCCGCGATAGGTGTCCTCCAGGCCGAACCGCCGCCCCATTGCCAGCCATCGTTCTGACCGACAAAGATCACGTCACCCCGGTTGTCTCTACACCGGAGAAGAGCGGCTGCCACCGTAGCAAAGGGACATTCCGGATCTTCTCCGGTGTTACCATTATCTGTAGCACGGTCGTGATTGGGATTGACGTATAGGAGACGACTATCGGCCATCATGGACTTGGCATAGCGCGCGGTGAAGTCTATCCCCAACACGCCCGCCTGACCGGGCATATAGCCCGCCGTTCTGTCTCTTACGGTCATGGCGACCTCCTATTTCTTTTGGCGAAAGTCATTGAGCATCTTCTGTTTGTCTGCCGGCAATGCGTCAAACTGATTCTTTAGGAACTGCACCAACTCAGCTTCCGATTTGAACCGAGGTTCAACTTTGACCTTCGGCTTATCCTTGACTTCCTTTTCAGATTTCTTATCAGCCATGTCTAACCTCCTAGTTCGGCATTGCCGCCGTCGTGCCTTGATAGTTCAACAGCCAGCTATTGACCCCAGCCCCCGCGCCATCGGTGAACGGTACATTGCCCATTACCGTATCACCGTAGTTGGCCGAGTTACCGTTGACGATAGCCCGCGTGACCGAAGCACCTAACGTGATAGCCATACCCGCCGTGTTGGAAGGCAAGGCGATAACGTTGTCCAGGATCATTGGTGCGCCACCCTGTACCACTTCGATAGCCACGCCCTGCACCCGGTCGAACACGTTGCCGATGATCTTGATGAAGGCCGGGTCATCGTTGATGTAGATACCCTGCGCGGTCAGGGACTGCTGGAAGAAACAATTGCGTATCTCTAGCCCGAACGTTATTCCACCAGCGGCACTCATCACACCCATCGCCCCGGTACCAAAGTAACAATCGTAGATACCCATACGACATTTGTTGTTAGCGAACTCTATACCGGCATGGCTGGCCCCGGCGTCAAAGTAGAACCCACGCACGATAACATCACTGGCCGCAATGCTAAAGCAAGCCGTGTCACCGGGAGGGGCGACACATGCCCAGGGTCGAAACGACCCGGAAGGTGTGCCAATGATGTTAACCTTGCTCTTGTTGATACTGACCGGCCAGGTCTCCCCGGCAGGCTGCCAGTAGTCCAGCACGACGATGGTATCGTTCATGTCATTGGTGCACAAAGCCAGGGCTGCGGTCAGAGTCAATTTAGGAGTCTGTGGACTTAGCCCACCGTTGTCGTTACTCCCGGCACAGCCGTCACAATAAAACACGTTGCCCAGTCCTGCCCCGGGTATGACGTAGTTTGCCAGATCACTGCCATACCAAGCCGCAGATTTTGGATTTCCCATTATCATATCCTCCTATGCCGGAATAGCGACGGTGAGGCCGTTGTCCGCCACCTGTAAGGCCGCTACATCCTCGGCGAAGTTGCCTACCCAGTTGCCGGGCGTAGCCACATTAGCGTAGTATCCCCCCGCGTTTGAGTAGTCACCACAAAAGACGTTACCAGTAACGATATTGTTGCCGCTGGCTCCGCCGCGCATGTCCAGCTTGTTGGTAGCTGCGATCCCCGACCCTTCATGGAAGATGTTGCCCTTGAACAGGCAGGTGTTGAAACACCTGAGCTGGTCGAATGACCCTACATGGTTCTCGTTCTCCCAAAACAGGTTGTCGATAATCTTACACATGTAGGGATGGGCAAAGCTGGTATTGGTGATGATGATAGCGTAGGCGTTGCCCGCCGCGGTTAATTCCCGGAACTCGCAGCCGATGATCTTGACATCATACGGTGCACCGTAGAACTCTATACCATAGAAGCCGGTATAGGCCCCGTCGAACTCACAGTTCTTGATGGTAGCTCGACTGGCATTGTAGTCACTGGCCGCCACCAATTCCAATTTGATACCCGCGGCCGCGCTGCCCGGCAGGAACTTGATACCCTGTACCGTCCAACCCAAAGCCCGTAGAGTCAAACAGGGACTACCTACCGCGTCGGTGGCCCAGGCAGGAGACCATTCATCCGAATACATTCCCACGATATTGACGTGAGCCGGCATGTCGGTAGTATCACCGGTCACCACCGATTCGGTAAGGTCAGACATGATGTAGACCGTGTCGTTCTCTTTGAGATACGGTTGTCTGGTCCCTGTACCGGCAGCGATAGCGGCAGTGCGATCGATCAATGCTTGCAGAGTCGCCAAAGGCGCGAAGCTCTCTGTACCATCATGGTAATCAGAGGCATTGGCATGAGCGGCATCCACATAGAACACCTGTTTACCCGGTCCGACTGTAGCTCCCAGACCGGTACCTTGAATACCCCATTGCGGGCTGCGGCCCGCATGGTAGCCCAATTCTGGATTTACCATTGTTACCTCCTATCTTGCGTCCCGCTGGCGTACCCAACCTGGCGTCTTTGATACGACCTGTGGCTCAGCCTCGAAAGCAGCCAACATTGCCTTGGCTTTCTTGTACTCTTCGTAAGGCCAGGACTGAGGATTCTCATCTCGTTCCTTGATGATCGTCCGCGCCTCTGCCACGGTCATACCATAGCCGACAGCCAAGAGATCATCCATCGCTTGACTACCAGGCTGGATACAATCAACCGACCGTCCTCTTACCGTTTTGGTCACTACCCCAGCAGGCTTCGTTTTGTTAGCCATTGTCCCCCTCCAAACAGGCGAACTCTGCCCTTGTCTCAGGCATTATCGCCCACAGTGTTAATGGGCGGAAATCCATTTCGGTTGCACCCTTACTAGCATTACAAGACATGCAGAGGGGCTGAATGTTGTTTATATCATTCCCGCCGCCCATGGATACGGGGATGATATGATCTACTGTTAGTTCAGCAATTTGTCCACATGCAACACACCGGCCACCAACGAACAAACACATAGTATTCCATTCTTCTGCGGTATACGAACCGCCGTTGGCGCGTTTCAGATGCTTCCTCATCTTTGCCTCATCGCGTTTGGCCTGTCGGAATTTAGCGTCTTTCTTGCGTCGTTCCCTACGATATTCATTCTGTTTGCGATTAAATATCTCCCTGTTAGCAGCACGTCTAACCCGTTGTCTATCTATGGCCTGTTGTTTCTGTTCAGAACTAAGATTCTTCCAGGCTAGACGTTCCCTTTCAATCGCGCGCCACTCTGGATCTGAACGTTTCTCGCGACAATACTCCCTGACCCGTCGTCTATTATTCTCCACAAACTCTGGGTCCATGGCATGTTCTCGGTATTCCTCTGCTCTAGCCTCTCGCAATTCCGGATTAGCTGCATACCTAGCCCGTCGATATTTACTTCGACATTCTTTACAGCATTGATGCAATCCATCGACTCGGCATCTATTCTTGTGAAAGGCTTCTTCAGGCAAATCTTTACCGCACCGTGGACAATGTTTCATAGTTTCTCTTTCTGTTACACCGTAGTACCTGAAGAGTAATACAGCCCGCGGTAATCGCTGACCCCCACTAGGCTTGCGTCGTCCCAGCCGCCGATGACATCTTCCACCATGTACTCGATGTCGCCCGTCTCGAACGATCCCATCAGAATCGCCGCCGGAGCGCTGCCCATGATGGTCTCCATGTTGGACTTTTTCATGAAGACAGCCGGACCGGTCCAGCCATTCAGACGGGCTACGGTCACCGCCGGTATTTCACTAGGATCAGCAAACAGATACCAGGGCACGTTAGCCCCGGCGGTCGTGATATAGGGATCTACATGCACGCCAGCGATGTACTGCGACAGGATGTCTCCCACTCCCCCCGCTCCGTACTGAATCAGGTCCTTGAGTACCGCCTGGGCCTGAATTTTGAGAATGGGCGGAATGACCAGATGCACCCGACCGATGTTCATCTGTATACCACTGGCATCCGTCCGTTGCATCATGGCGTTCAGTCCGATAGCCAGGTTAGCAGCGGTCAACCGTCCTGTACCTGACCAAGGCGCTCCCAACCCGGCAATCGTACCCTGGGTGGTAGCGTTGTCGTACAGGTTCGAGACGAAACTATCCTCGAATCTCTTGGCGGCTTTGAACATTCTCTGCGGAGTCTCTTTGATCTTTCCCAGGTCGTCGTTGACGATGGTCTGCCAACTTACGTCGAACTGCCGGGCGTATTCCTCTACCCCGTAGGAAATGTGACTATCAGAGATGTCCGTCGCTTTGGCTTCAGCCTTCTCGCGGCGGCGATACAACGTCCCGGGTTCGGTCATCCTGTGCCGGTCAACGTCCCGAAAGTCAGGTGTGGTGTCAGCATAGGTATAGTTCACCCAGGCTCCCACTTGATATTCATAGTCCTTGTAGAACAGCCGGGACAAAGCGGTGGAGAAATAGTCAGCGAAATGAGCGGTGGTCATCGTCTCGACGAATTCCCGTCCGTTCATCTGTCGCCAATTCTTCTCCAGCACCGTGAACGCGCTCATCTGAATATCGAACGCCCGGTCTTTTACCAACTTACGCCGTTCATCCGTATATTCCGCTCCCCTGTCAGATTCGACCGCGCCCCAGAACATGGCCTCGGCAAATTGCCCACTGGAAGGGGTCTCCCCCTTTTCGTGAACGGCCTCTGCGGTGTCTTTCAACCATTGAATTACTTGATACATGGTATTACCTCCATTACATTCCTGGACAGTTATCCAACAACTGTCAGTATTTATGAACCGCCAGCCCCCACCTGCATTATGGCACACACCTGCGTGGACGCGGTGATTCCGCCCTTCGGGAAGGTGTCGGCCGCAATGTCATAGGGCACCGCTCGTCCAAACAGCGAATTGGCCGTCCCGCCGGTGTTCAAAGGACTGGTGCTCAGTTTTGTGCCAGCCGGCATTGAGGCCGAACTGTCGTAGTACACCAGGTCGCCAATGTTGATAGGCCCCCAGGTCAATTCCGCCACGCCGGGGTTATAGGTCAATACGTTCCGGACGTTGTGCTGGTAGACCATCGAGCAGGTAAAGTCTACGATAGCCACGCTGTCAGTGGCGTCAATTGACAGCACCGTACCGGTCATTTGCTTCCCGTCCAACAGACAGGTGACCTCCGCCGGTAGTGTTACCGTAGGCGAGGTATCGGTCATCCGGGCATAGGGAATCTCCCAGCGTCGTACAGCGCCTTCACTCGAAACTTCATAATCTTGATTGATCACTTCAGTCATTGTGAAACCTCCTGTAGTTCCTCAACTACACTTCTAGGAGCCGGACGCTTACGCGCCCAACCACTTCTTGTTGATTTCGTCAAGGCGTTCCTTGTATGCTTTCTCGTCCAGCTTGATATCAGCAGGAGCCTCTTGAGTCTCCCCCAACCCGAATGGCTTGCCTGATCCAGTCACGGCCTTGACATACTCGATCTCGTTCGCTGCCGCAGTTTTCAGATCGTCGAGGTCGGAATATTGACCTTTGCCCAATCGCTGCTTCACTACTTCCGGCAGACGTGTCCTGGAGAGAAATGTTGCCACATCGGTCTCAGATAGATATTGGCTTTCCTCGCCTGACGTCTCGTCAGGGTCATCTCCCTCTTCCGAAGATTCCGTAGGCTCAGTTTCAAGGTCTGATTCTTGTGACTCTTGCTCTTCGTCCTCGGCCTGTGCTTCTTCGACCTGCTCAGCCTCTTCCTCGGCAATAATGATCTCGTCCAGTTCCTCTAACAGACGGTCGAGTTCTTCCTCTCGCTTTTTTGACATGACAACCTCCTATTTGTCTAAACTGACGGCATGTCCTCTCGCGCCAGCCTTGGTGACCCAATCTACCGCCAGGGCTTCGGTAATCGCCTCCACCCAATTGCCGCGTTGCTCACCAATTTGTTGATCCTTCTTGGCCTTGCCGCGAGCCATGATCGAACACTCCAAGTGTTGCAACTTGTCAGCCTTACTCAAGGCGATAGCTCGTTTGGCAAAACCCTCGTCGTGCACTATGACTCTCGCCACAGGCCCACCTAATTCCGTTTCACCGACAATCGAATCTACAATAGACACCCAATCTCGATTCGTCTTGTCGGGAGTGTGGTCTTTTTCATACATCTTGGCATCGACAAAGACCTCTGCGTCTCGCTTCAGAACCTCGGCAGGATAGAAGTTCTTATCACGCTTGTTACCCCAGCCGGGTTCGATCAGACAGACCTCCATTGCCAATGGCACAATGTCTGTCTGTTCGCCCTCAGCCTCTATTAGCCTCAAGGCGTGTCCCACCTTGACCTCTTCCAGTTCTGATTCCGCCACCTCAACGGTTGCGGTCTCTTCCGTCTCAGAACTCGGCACTGGCTCCCATACCCTGACTACCTCTTGCCAGTCACCCTGTTCCGCGAAGTAGAAGTCACGTCCTGTCTCTTCATAGCCAACCTGATAGAATACATAACCCGGTTCTTCTACAATCAGGCAATTACCCATACGGGGATGATTGCGAAAGACTTCTAGAACCCACAGACTGGAAAGAGCATTCACATCACCCATACCAAACACATCTTGAAACGCCCACCGAATACGCTGTCCGAATTCGTCCAGACTACCATCGGACAATTGCTCCCTCATGGCCTGTGGTTTGGGAACCTCTGGCGGCTCAGCTTCCGGCAGCTCTATCTCTTCGCTTTTGTACATGGCCTTCAGCTTGGAGATAGCCTTCGATTTCTCAGGCCCTTCGTAGGTTTTGCCCCGAAAACCCACGTGCAACGCGGCCCAGGCTGCGCCCATGAGCTTATGGTCAGGCTTGCCGTTCTTCTTGACAGGCAAGTGCCAGGTAGAGGGTTTCTCTGCGTCTATTACCACCAGGAAATCGCCCGCAGGCCGCGCTTCCCCGCCTATTGTCTTGGTCACCTCTTCCATCGAGTCGTTCTCCTCTTTCTCGCCCATTTCCTTTTTCACCCAGCGTCCGTCTTTAGGAGTGTAAATTTTCTTGAAATTCGCTATCGCGACGGCCCAAGGGGAATCGGGCGGATTATCTGACGCCTCCATTTTGTCGGCCCAACGTGAAATCATGTTGGCTTGATTCAAGCTAATTTTGGGCTTTATACTTTTCAGGGCGGGATTTACATCTTCCCAGCGCGCATAGGGCATCTCACTTTACCCTCCAGGCTCAACCACTTTAAGCAACGTAATACTCACTTCTTCTTTGGTTGTCTTGATGTGCCTTTATTACCAACACCACCGCCACTACCATCTCGACGGCGAGTACCGCCACATGAACCTCGGCTGCCTCGACCTTTGTTTCCTCTTTTTGTTGCCATGCTTAGTCTCATCCTTCCTGATTTTACTCTTATGGCTCCCAACCTGTCACGTAAGCCCACAACAACAGTATTCGCCTATATGCCACCGTCCAGTCCGGCGTAGCTGGGTTGAAGGCTCTACGTGGCATCAAGCCAACGACCTTCAACGGATACCCGATACGCGTTAATTTCATCCTCATGTGAACACCGCCACGATGTGCAACGTCCCCGGTGCACCGACATTACCCGATTCAGCACAGGGCATCCGTAACCGTTCCACCGTACCCTGCAATTCCACTGGGCCATAGACGAAATTCTCCATACCCGCCCCAACCGCGCCGTAGCTGACAAATTCTCGCTGCGTCAGGGAAGTAGTATCGGCGCTGGCTGCTACTGCCCCACCGGCGATGATTCCCTGCGTGAACCAGTCCTCTACCCCGGCCAAGTCCGCACTGTAGGGCGATACCTGCAAGGTAAAATCAAAGGCGCCCCCTGCACCACCGCGGATGTAGCTCATGTAGAAGGTCACGAAGTTGAATGTCACACAGTATAGCTCAGTGGGAGTAGGATCGAAGGCCCCCGCCGCGGGTAAAGCAGCCGAGGCGCGTACCGTTTGTAACTGTAGATACGTCGGGATAAACACTTCAGCAGGCATAGCTTCTCCTTCTGCCTTTTGGCCCCGGACAAAACAAAAAGAGCCGGAAGCAACACGAAATAATCGTCTCGTGCACCTCTCGGCTCTCGACTGTTCACCTATAAAGGCTGTCCACAGCTCTCAGATAAGAATCGGTATTATATTATGTACCAGTATAGCATAAGTTTACCGGATTGTCAAGTTTTGGTTGGTGCATCTCGCTTGGCTTGCTCGAAATCATAAGGCCACTTATCACGTTTCTTGGAATTGCAATGTTTGCAAATGGGTCTCAGATTAGCAGGCCAATCACTACCACCTTTGTTGAGTGGTATTACATGGTCAGTCGCTTCGGCAGGTGCACCGCAAATGTAGCACCGATTCCCATAATAATCCCAACGTGCTTGCAGTTGTTCTTGCGTAGTCATGCCATCAGCGTTTTCTTTGCGAATTTGCCAAGCTCCATTTTGCGACTTGCGTTTCTTGCAATCTACTTCACCATATACGCTAAAGTCCAAATCGAAATGCAGGCCAATAGATTCCATCCACTTTTCAGATTGTTCTAAATCAACATGATACCCGTTCTTCTCTGCAAACTTCCCGTTCGGGTCACAAACTATGCAAATTGCCAGAGCTTGGAATAAGCCAGTAATATCATATTCTCTAATACCGTATTGCCGCATCCCCGCTGGAACGATGAACTGTTTTTCTTCTAGCGTTGCATTAGCCCGAGCCAATGAACAACGATGAATTCCGATCTTCTCCGCCCATTCACTTATATTCAGCCATACCATGTTCCCACGTCTATATCGCTGTGTTAGATAAAGCTCGACAAGCACCAACTCGATAATACTCAATCTCAACACACTGGTGTATTGACGCAATGTTCGTGGCAAAGATACCATCCCATCAATAGTATTGAGTTCACCAATTGTTGATACAACATTATCCATTGCTACAGGACAAAAGCCACCGGATCGCATGGTGGCTTTACGCTTCTTCTTATTCACATTACACCTCCCTCAGATGTTATCCCTGATTCATGCCCCACCAGGCGGACAGGGAATCCGCTCTTCACCCGCGCAAGGCTAGGTGGGGCTACACTGCCTAATTATACCATAGTCGTCTCCTACTGGCAAATACATCAACACAACGTCTCCAAGAAGTCCACCAATTGCAGCACCTTCACTTCCACACATTCTGCTCTACGTCTATTAGCCCTTCGGGTATCCTTGTCGTGGAACGCCAGCGTGCCCCTATCTGGAACCCAGCGGGCGATCTTGATTCCCCCCAGGAAGATAAAGCCCTCCTCTAGTACCGGCACGAACAGGGGAGCGGCCTCTTCTGTGTCTGCCATAACCGGATAGCACCTCAGTCAGGCTTCCGAGGATCCGCCAAATCCTGGTTGCGATAACACAGCATCGAACACCGCCCGGTTATACGGACCAGTCAACTTCTCAATGACCCACAGATATACGATGCGTTCTTTGATCTGCTGCATCTCCTCTACTGTCAAATCCAGATTCAGATTATCAGCAACTAAAGCGTCCAGCCGATGAAATGCCTGCACGAAGTCGTTCACGCGCCGCTGTCTGTCGTTACTCATTCTCATGGCCTCCATGTGAAGCGATCCACTAAGTATTGTTCCTGGCGGCTTGATATTCTTCCTCTGTGGCATCTTCCCAGTTAGCCCATTTGAACCAGACTTGCAAAGGCTGAGTATCCGTATATTCGCCGGTGTCAAGGTCGTGGACTTGAGCCAGTCCGTTCTTCTCGCCACGGGCAATGTCGTCACTCTCCGCCAACAAGAAGGAATTGCCTTCTTTTCCCACAACCATAGGACGTTTCAATTTCAATTCCATCTGTCCCCCTATTAAAAGGTATCTATTACCATCCGTGTCTTGATGCCCTTCGATTTCGCAAGCTGCTCCAAAGCGGTTATGTCGGCATCTGTGAGTTTAGCTATTACGCCCGCCTTATGCAAAACAATCTCAGCAACATCGTCAAGCGTCACGCCACCCTGAATCTGGGCCTCGATATACGGTATGACGTTTATCTCACCAGTCGCCAACTCTGGAGCCCAGTGTGCGATTGCCTCCATTTGGGCTCCGTCATTGACAAGCACACCTGCTTGCTCCCCCGAAGACATTCCGCCAAAGCTATCGCCAACAGTATAAGTTGTCCGGCGTCTTACAGATGGTTTTAGCTTGAACTCAACAGGACCATACGTATGTTCCACCGCTGCCACTGTTCCGGGCGGATTGGAAACCACACCATATACAGGTCTCTGTCTCGGATCAATGTCTCTCGGAATACCCATGCCCATTTTTTCGGCTCTTTTTCTCGCCTCAATATCAAACATACCACCGGAGCGCCCGCTTTCAAACTGCGTCTTGAATCTCCCGTCCTCTAATACACTAATGCTTCCCCGCATCTTGCGTCTAATTGAAATATCGCCCTGTAGCAATTCATCTGTTTGCTTTAACGCTTTATTCTCCCAATCTGCCACACTTATACCATACTCATCGTGGTAACGTTCCATTGCTTCTTCGGCAATCTCACGAGCTGCTCGTTTGGTAAAGTCATCCGCAGTAGTTGGTTCATAGACCGGTTCCGCTACTATAGGCTCTGGCTCCGGCACACTCGGCATACTACCGCGGCCTGGTGGTATACCGGGCCTCCACAAGTTGCCACAGTCGTCAGGGGCGAGCTTGGGAGGGTACACGTCCCAGTAATGTGGGCAATTGGGATGGAAATTTGCCGGATTCGCTAAAGCAACATTCAACGGTACTTCTCCTCTATTTATCCACCCGTTACAAATCGGGCATACCGCTGTCCGCGGCCTCAGCACCGCTGTTCCCTCTGTGATCCCATTGTTACGATAGAAGTCGCGCTGAGCCTGGTTCCGGGCTGAGTTGTTGGTATACTGAATGATCTGCTTATCTTTCCAATCCTTCCGAGACTTGCTCCAGCCTTCGATTCGCTTGGCGTAGGTGTTGCGGTTGGCAGTGGGTACGTCTTTCCGAATCTTGTTGATCTCCCTGGCCAGGTCGCGGTTGTAGGTGTTGGTGATACTACGGGCGTCGTCGATGCTCTTCTTGTCCAGTTCTACCCATTCCGGACCGATACGGAGCGGGGCGCTGTACTGATCACAGCCAACCCGCTGGGCCTGCGTCGCTAATTCCTTCTCGTAAGCCCGCGCCCGATACGCTGTTAATTCTCCCCGTGTCATTTGCTCTGTGGTCTCATCTTGCATAGCCGCCCCATGCGCCAATTTCATTACATCACTACCATGAGCGACCAACTGTCCCCATGGTGTTAATTGTTCCGAGAAGTCGGCCTCGGTCTGCTCCCGTTCCAAGTCGGCATCTACTGCCGCTTGCCATTCTTCGTCGGGAATAGCCAGCAACCGCTCAATGCTACGTCTGAGCAGGCGATCCTGAAATGCCGCGAAGTCACGCAGGGTTTCGGCATCGATAACCTGGCGTTCCTCCTGGTCTTTGGCGTCCTGGCGAGTCTTATGCGGTACTGGCATACACCTTCCCTATTTACACTGCATTATCAAGACGCCGGTTATTATGAATAGTACAGCCATACCCATCATCCCCCACGCCTTTATGATATTAGAATCCTGTTGCTGCCAGTATAGTACCCCTGTCGCGGCAAGACATAGCCCAGCGAACATCGCTATGCCTCCCCACATAGTAATTACCATCTGGTATAACACTTGTCAGCCCCTCTCTACTCTTGCTCCGAGTCATCAGTCTCTGTCCAAATCTCTAGCCAGTAAAAATCATTGTAGTCAGGGTCGTCGGCAGTCTCACTGGTAGGCCTGATCTCTGCATCTTCAGTCTCGATGCTCAACATATAACCGTGCTCGTGAAAATTGATCGCGGTAATAGTCTTCCCAATCAATAATTCTCGCACATCTTGTTTGAGCTGTTCTATCTCTTTCTCTCTATCCGATTTCTTTTGTTCTGCATCGCTGATAATGTCGCCCAAGAAGCCGGATAGCGCCTCTTTGTCACTGTCATTCATTGTCCCCCTCCTGTAAAATCACAGATGCCCGCATAATTTCGCTTCTTTCAAGATAAGCTGTAAGCATAGCATCCCATTCGTCACTACATTCCTTGCACACTCTCATTGAGGCCATACAGTCAGGCAAGATGTAATCATTGTGTACAGAATAGTCAGTTAGTTTCTTATGACATCTCTCACATCTCACAGTCCTCATATTATCCCCTGGCGGGTCTTATGTGGAACGGGCATGGCTACTCCGGTTCACAATATTCCGATAAGTGTTTCTCATATATTCGACCAACCTCACCCGACCACATTGGATGCCTATGTCGTATAATCCATGCTACATCTGTCGTGCTTACAGGCGTCTCTAAGGCCGTTCGTTTGATAGCTTCTTGCTCTGGCGGAGTAAACATAGTTAACGCATGAAGTTGTTCCATGCTGGGCCTAATA
>JGI10211J34971_10000259_pt1 | contig 41768 bp, 38 predicted proteins | sample Etolagsediment_FD_34971 | JGI IMG/M metagenome (IMG submission 34971) | reverse complement strand
GATGCCAGATAGTTCTGAATTGCTTCTTTTTTATTTATGCGGATCTTTTCCAGGCGGGCGAAGGTATCAGCAGAGGGATCCGGCAGCGGGCGATGGAGAAAATAGAGGATCACGAGGGCCGGGAGGGCCAGAAGGATGAGGGTTGAGACCAGATATTTTAATTTCATGGAGTGGCTCTTGTGGTTTATGAAGACAGGGAATATCCGTTACAGTCGTCATGCAGGGGAGTTGAGAATATGCGACAGCAGCTCATAGTGGAAAATAAGACGGTCCCGGGAAAAAATCATGGTATAATTGTGCCTGTGATATACAATAGCTGTCAGGGCATTCAANCTGTNNANACAGATTCAGCGAGAGATTCAGGATTGTAATTGCAGGGAAATTCTCTTAGAATCCGGCCGAAAGGACTTGAGGCTGCTTTTATGAAGGGGCGCTTCTTTTCTGGGTGGTGGAAAGATCGGCATGGAGGGTAATTTGACAGTTTTAAAGCATCAGCGTTTTGTTTTGCCGCTGTTATTCACGGGAATCCTGATGGGAGCCCTTGATATCAGCATAGTGGGTCCGGCGATCCCATCGATTGAATTGCAGATTGAGATAGATGAGCGTCTGCTGGGCTGGATCTTTTCCATCTATGTGCTGTTCAGTCTGGTGGGGATCTCGCTTTTTGCGAGCCTGTCTGATTTGTATGGCAGGAGGAGCATATATATCACAGCCGTGGGGATTTTTGCCTTCGGTTCGCTGATCGTGGCTTCTGCCGGGAGTTTCGGTGTTCTGATCTTTGGGAGGGCGGTTCAGGGATTCGGGGCCAGCGGATTTCTGCCGGTGGCGAGCGCGCTGGTGGGTGATCTGTATCCGCCGGAGAAGAGGGGACGGACCCTGGGTTTGATCGGCATGGTCTTCGGGATAGCCTTTCTGGTGGGGCCGCTTATGGCGGGTGTCATGCTGCGCTGGTTCAGCTGGAACATCCTTTTTCTGGTGAATGTACCGATTGCTGTTCTGGTGATGGCAGGCAGCTGGAAGATTTTACCGAACATTCGCAGTGACGCAGGGGCTGTTCTGGACTGGAAGGGGGTATTGAGTCTGGGGGTCACACTGGTCACATTTGCCTACGGTCTGAACAATCTGGATCCTGATTCACTTCTGCACAGCCTATTATCGGCAGAAGTACTGCCTTATCTGCTGATATCCGGTATTTCACTGATTTTTCTGATACAGTTTGAGAAGGCAGCGGAGAAACCGGTAGTGCGTCTGGAATATCTGAAGAACAGAGAGATCCGTCTGGTGGGGATCATCGCCCTATCGACCGGTATGATGCAGGCATCCTTTGTATTTATCCCGAGTTTTGCGACTCTGATCTTTCCAGTGGGGGCCAGTGAGGCAAGCTTCATGCTGATTCCGGTAGTTACAGCGACGGCAGTGGGTTCTCCGGTTTTCGGCCGGCTGATCGACAGTTACGGGAGCCGGTTGATCATCATTTGCGGACTGATACTGACCTCTCTTGGTTTTTTTCTGCTGCAGGCGGTGGAGGCAAGTCGGGGACAGTTCTATGCAGCCGGTGTATTTATCGGTCTGGGTATGAGCATACTCAGCGGATCTTCGCTGCGATACATCATGCTCAACGAAGTTCCGGCGCATGACCGGGCGGTGTCGCAGGGAATGGTGAACATCTTTCTGAGTCTTGGACAGATCGTGGGGGCAGCGCTTATAGGTGTGATCCTGGTATCTGGTGAGGAGGATGCACAGGGATTAAGGAATGTTTTTCTGGGTTTGTCACTGCTGCTGGCGGCGGTGGTTTCTGTGGCCTGGATGCTGAAGACCCGTGAGGAGGAACTGGCTGATGCGCGGCAATGATTTTGGAAGATCCCCGGGAAGCGTCAGTTTGGCTGGGGTGTACTTAGCCTGTGAATAATTCCATCAAGAACATTGCGGTGATCGGCGGTGGGGCGGCCGGATTCTTTTCTGCGATACATGCAGCGGAAAAATATGCAGATGCGGAAGTGAGTATTTTTGAGAAGCAGAAAAAGCTTCTCAGCAAGGTTCGGATCTCTGGTGGCGGACGCTGCAACGTGACCAATGCGGCCGGGACGATCGCAGAACTGCTGACGGCTTATCCCCGGGGCGGCCGGTTTTTGAAGAAGGCTTTTCACCGTTTCAGCAATCGGGATGCAATGGCCTGGTTCAGGGCCAGGGGTGTCCCGCTCACAGTACAGGAAGACCGGCATGTATTTCCGGAGAGTCAGAATTCGGGATCGATAATTGATTGTTTTCTTGGGGAGGCTGAGAAATACGGGATAAAGATACATACAGGTGCCGGGATCTGCCGTCTGACGGGAGTTGAGACTAAATGGCTTCTCGAATGGACCGGTGAGCATGGGGGGAAGGCTGTATTTGACAGGGTGATCGTGGCCTGCGGGGGGATGCAGTCTGAGGGGGCTTTCGGCTGGCTGAAGGACCTTGGGCAGCCGATGATTCCGGTCCGGCCCTCATTATTTACATTTAACATAGAGGATGCGGAGCTGACGGCTCTCAGTGGAACGACGGTTGAGAGGGTTCAGATCGGCTTCAGGGTTGGGAGCAGGACATTCAGTGAGGAGGGCATACTGCTGATTACTCACTGGGGTATCAGCGGTCCGGCGGTGCTGAAGCTTTCGGCCTTCGGTGCCCGGGAGCTTGCGGACGCGGGTTATCGTGTCAGCGTGCAGCTGAACTGGACGGGGCAGGCACAGGATGAAATTCGGCGGACACTTGCCGACATGAAGGAGAGTTTTCACCTGAAACAGATGTCGAATACTGCATATCCGGGTTTGTCACTGCGTTTGTGGCATTACCTGCTGAAAAAGAGCGGGATCGAGGCGGAGCGGCGTTGGGCGGAGCTGAGCAGGAGGGATGGCAACCGGCTTCTGGAGACGCTGACAGCGCAAAGAGTGCAGATGACCGGGAAGAGCACATTCAAGGAGGAGTTTGTCAGCAGCGGCGGGATCGATCTGAAGGGTGTAGATGCCCTGACGATGCAGAGTCGTATACATAAAGGGCTGTATTTTGCCGGTGAGATCCTGGATATTGACGGCATTACGGGAGGGTACAATTTTCAGGCGGCCTGGACCACAGGCTATATTGCGGGACAGCTGGAGGATTAAAAAAATCCTGCCGGGGCAGGATTTTGTTTGGCGGAGAGGAAGGGATTTGCTTCGCGTTCTTCGCACTGCGCCGGGTGTTTCGGAATTTCTACAGTGTGGCTGCAGCGCTTCGAAATGAACCCCCTCCGGGGCTTCAACTCCCGAATCTGCAGATATTTAATAGTTTCCTGCGTCAAGATTGACCGGGATATAAAAAAATCCTGCCGGGGCAGGATTTTGTTTGGCGGAGAGGAAGGGATTTGAACCCCCGGTCCGTGAAACGGACAACGGTTTTCGAGACCGCCGCATTCGACCACTCTGCCACCTCTCCGNGGCAAATTTAGTTAAAACGGGGAAAGAAAACAAACCCGCATTCGGGCTCGCATTCGGNCCTGTCAGTTCGGCAGTTCGNGGGAGCAGGCACAAGAGTCCTGTTGCATTCCTGAGAGCAACTGTTTAAAATGTCCCCTGCTGAAAGGGCCGACATGTTTAAAGCATCTAGGGAAAAAACTGAGATCATCCGGCGTTTTGCCAGGCATGTTTCACCGGGCAAGGCGGAGGTCTTCCGTGAATACGGGATGGAAGTGATCATGGGTGAGCGGAGCGGGATCCGTTTCCGTGATGCTGACGGGAAGAAGGAACTGATCAACCTGCATTCCAACGGGGGAGTCTTTAATCTTGGACACCGGCATCCTGAGGTGATTGGGCAGCTTNTGCGGGGAGTTGAGACACTTGACATCGGCAATCACCATTTTATCTCAGGGCCGAGGGCAGCGCTTGCGGAGAAACTGGCCAAAAGCATGCCCGGTGATCTGCATTACACGGTCTTCGGAGTCAGCGGTGCGGAGGCGGTGGATCTGGCACTGAAGCTGGCGATCGGTCACACAGGCAGAGAGGGTATCATTTCCACCCTGGGGGGATATCACGGCCATACGGGTTTGGCCCTGAGCACGGGAGATGCCCAGTATCGGGAACCCTTCGGCATCGGCAGTGGCAGAGTTCAACAGATTCCATTCAATGATATAGACGCTTTTGACAGAGCGCTTGGAGCGGATACGGCAGCCGTGATCCTGGAAAGTGTGCAGGCAACGGCGGGCATCGTCGTGCCGTTTCCGGAGTACCTGAAGCATGTTCGCCGCCGCTGTACAGAGAACGGGACGGTCCTGATCATGGACGAGGTTCAGAGCGGGCTGGGCAGGACCGGGAAGCTGTGGGCTTTTGAGCATTTCGGAATCATACCGGACATGGTTGTGATCGGCAAGGGTCTGAGCGGCGGAATGTATCCGATCTCGGCGACAGTGATACGGGAGCCGCTGATGAACATACTGCGGGAGCATCCTTTCAGTCACATATCGACATACGGCGGTTCTGAACTGGGCTGTGAAGTGGCACTGAAAGTACTGGAAATCAGCAGTGAAGATCAGTTTCTGTCCCGNGTCAGGGAGCGGGCGAATCAGTTTACCCGGGGTTTTGTGAGTCTACGGGAAAAATATCCCGGACTCATCGCTCATCATCATCAGTTGGGTCTGATGATGGGTCTGGTCTTTCGGCGTGAGGATCTGGGGCTGCTTTTCACCAAGGTTGCCTACGAAAGCGGGCTCTGGGTGATCTATTCGAACAATGACCGCCGGGTGAGTCAGATACTGCCTCCGCTGATCATTGAGGAGGAGGAGGTCAGGGAGGTTCTGAAGAAAATGGACAGGGCGCTGTCAAAGATGAAATATTACCGGGCGGCCCTTGGTGCCCGAAGTATCCTGAAAAAAATAACAGGGAAGGCCTGAATCCCTTGACTCGATACCGCGATCTGCTTGAGCCCTTTGAGGCGGAGCTGAATACTTTGGAGCCTGAATCACATCGGCTTACGGAGCTGCGCATACTTGGCTACGGAGAGATCTCAACCGTCTTTGCACTTTCTTTCGGCGATGGCGAGCAGTGGGCCTGTAAGCGCATGCCGATCTTCAGCAGCCGGCAGCAGGCCGAGGACTATCTGAAACTCTATGATGATTACAACCGACTGCTTGGTGAGGCAGGGCTCAATATTCCGGACAGTCACGGCGAGACAGTGGCCGGGCATGGAGGAATATATGTCAACTATCTGCTGCAGAAGGAGCTGCCGGGACAGAACGTGTGCAGTGTGCTGATACATCAGCTGCCGACGGAAGGACAGGTTCAACTCCTGGGCAAACTGGCTGTGGAGGCATCAAAAATCTGGCGCTACAGTCAGGGAGAGGGGTCGTATACCCTGGGTTTGGACGGACAGATATCCAACTGGGCTCTGAAGACCGGGGAGGCAGACAATGCTGCTGAATACTTTATGGATACAGCAGAGCCGGAGTTTCACTTCATTGACACCTCAACCCCTTTCATTCGGGATGAAGGGAGGGAAAGAATTGACGGGAGACTGCTTTTAAAATCAGCGCCGGGGCCATTAAGGCCGGTTCTGGCAGCGTTGTTTCTGGAGGATGTGATCGGCAGATACTACGATTTCAGACTGGTTCTGACGGATATGATCGCCAATCTGTACAAGGAGCAGCTGCCGCAGCTGATTGATCCGGTTCTGGAGAGGATCAACTCAGAGCTGACCGGGGATCTGCAGGGCATGGGAGTTGAGACCATACAGAGACCTGAGATCGACCGCTACTATCGGGAGGATAAATTTATCTGGAACCTGTACATGACTGTGCGGAAACTGGACCGCTGGATACGGACACGGTGGCTGGGAAGGCGTTATGAATTCATCCTGCCGGGTGCAGTCAAACGCTGAAGAAAGGAAGATCAGATGGTGAATGTGAGAAAGAATATTGAAGAGATCCTGCGCGGGCTGACGGATCTGCCGCATCGGGGCGCTGCGACGGCGGGTGAGGCGAAGGCGGCTGATTTTCTGGAAGGGAAGCTGGCTGAGGCGGGGTATGAGACAGAGCGTCAGACCTTCCGTACATCGCTGACCTATATCTATGAGGTCTGGTGGATGCTGCTGCCGATGATCGGAGCTCTGCTGCTGCTGCCGGTCTATCCGATGCCGGCTTTTGCCGTGGCCTTGTTTTCCGGGCTGTCCCTGATACTGTATTTCGACTGGCGCCGCAGCTGGGTGATGAGCATGCCGCCGCAGGGGCTGTCGCAGAATGTGATCGCGAGGCCCGGGGGGAAGGGGAAGGCGAGGAATAAACTGATTCTGATGGGGCATTATGATTCGGCACCCGTCTCTTTTCTCTATCTGCCGTCGCAGGTGAAGAATTTTGCGGCTTCACTGCGCTTCAACCTGTTCAATATTGCTGTGGCTGTGATTCTGGCGGCTCTGTTTGCAGCGGGGATTGAGAATGCCCTTCTGAACGGACTGCGCTGGATCTATGTACTGTACTTCAGTGCTCAGCTCGTGTTGAGCAGCATGGATTTTTTCCGTTTCGGCTATACGAACGGAGCGGCGGACAATGCATCGGGGGCGGCGGCCGCGTCTGCTGCGTTCATGGAACTCAGCGGAGGGCTGCCTGCAGACTGGGATATTGAGCTCGTGCTCACAGGTGCCGAGGAGGTGGGGATGCGGGGTGCCTCACATTACTTTCGTGCCGGGAAAAAGGACTGGGAGAAGGAGGGACTTTCCGTCCACCTGCTGAATTTTGACAATGTGGGGGAAGGTGAACTGAAGATCATTACCCGGACAGGCAGCATTGTTCCGGTGATTTATGACAATAGTATGAGCCGCTGTGCTGTAGAGACTGCAGCCGGGGAGGAGAGATTTTCAGATATTGGGACAGCAGAGTGGCATACCGGAGATTTTGATTCACTGCCCTTTGCGAGGGGCGGTATTCCTGCTCTGACACTGTCGGCTCAGGATGGGGAAGGGCAGATCCCGAATCTGCATCGGCCCGGTGATGTGTATGCAAATGTCAGGCTGGATCTTGTTGAGAAAGCATCAGAATTTGCGGTCAGGGTCTGTCAGAACCTGTTTGCTCCACGTACTTCGCTACGCTCGTAATCGAACCCGGGTTCTCATCCCTGGCAGATTATGATGGGGATAAAGCAAAAAACCCTGCGAGTGCAGGGTTTTTGTGATAGTGCGGAGAGGCAGGGATTGTTCCGCTGCGCTCCACGTACTTCGCTGCGCTCGTAATCGAACCCGGGTTCTCATCCCTGTGATGTGTGAAAGTATTTATATATTGTGGGTAAAAAATGAGTCTGTAGATACAAAAAACCCTGCGAGTGCAGGGTTTTTGTGATAGTGCGGAGAGGCAGGGATTCGAACCCTGGGTACAGGTTGAAGCCCGTACAATTGCTTAGCAGGCAACCGCCTTCAGCCGCTCGGCCACCTCTCCTATATAGGAAGCAGTTATCTAAAACTGCACTGTCATCTCAAAAAGCTTGCAAAGATAAGGAAGCTGGTGGAAAATGTCATTAAAAAATTTAGTTAAGGTCTAAATACTTGGTATTCAGGCTGTGTATTGAAGTTATATTTGTATTTTGTTAGTGGAAAGCGGTAAACTCAATTGATATCAAATAGACACAGGAGGGGGCGATGTGGATTGACACAAGCTGGTTTATGCGGGAGTTGGGACTGTCGCAGTGGCTGTTTTTCGGCTGGTTCAACCTGATCGCAGCCAAGGCGCTGTTCATTTATTTCGGGATAAGGCGCGGGCTGGGCATTGAGCGGACGCTGCAGCTGGCTATGGCCTACACAGTGGGAGCGGTTCTGGGAGTGCTGCTTTTCAACAGTGTCATGGGGCTTCTGCTTGTCGGGGCCGTTTTTTACCTTGCCTTCAGTCGTCTGACGGGGCTGGGGTTTGATCACTCGGATCTTTTGGCTGTAAACTTTGCAGTGGCGGTGGGCGTCGGGCGTTTCGGCTGTCTTTTCAGCGGCTGCTGTTTCGGTCAGCCGACGGACCTTCCCTGGGGGCTGCAGTACCCTTTCGGGAGTCTGCCGCATTTTCTGCACTGGGAGACGGGACAGCTTGAATCTTTCAGGAGCTTCAGTCTGGCTGTGCATCCTCTGCCGCTGTATGAGAGTCTTTTTCTCTTCACAGCAGCGGTTCTGATGCTGATCATTGGCTGGCGGCGACCTGCCTGGAGACGGTTTTTCCTGCCCCTGTTTCTGGGTCATTACTTTGCCTTAAGATTTTTTGCGGAGGGGATACGGGCCCACAGTCACAGCGCTTTATCGGCTGTAAATGCCGGGCCGATGGATCTTTTCAGGGTATTTCTTCTGACGGCCATTGTGGGCTGTGTCCTCTGGACTTACAGGATGCTGCGGGTACAGAGGAGGGTTGAGAAGGAGGGGTCTCAACTCCTGTTTTCTGCGAATCTGTTTATTGCAGCGGGCATCTTCTGGGTTTTCAGGGGACAGCTGCTGCCGGTTCAGTCGTCGCAGCTGGCTGTTCTGATTTTTTTCAACGGGCTGATCATGGCGATGCAGTTCAGAGTGTATGGCAGGCGTCGTCTGTCTATGCCGGGCAGTTTTGCCGGGCTGTGGCGGCTGCAGGCTACCGGTTTGACTGCAGCGACTGCTGTGACGGTTCTTTTTCTCGGGGCTTCCGTCTATCTCACAGCTCAAGACCGTGTTGAACAGGGGATTGAGACCGGGTTGAATGAAAAACGTGAAGCGCATCTATTTATAGAGGGGAAGACCCGGCTTCTGTCCCTGCCGTCGGGAGTTGCGACATCCACGCTTTTCCGTGAAAATCTGAGTTCGGGGCGGCTGAGGGCTGTTGAAGGAGAAAGGGGAGGGGGCGAGGATGTTGAGACTGTTCCGCAGTGGAAGCTCAGCGGTGAGGGGGGATATTTTCAGATAGAAACCTGTTCCGGGGTGCAGCCATTTCTCTACAGCGGTGCGGCGATAACGGGGGTTCAAACGCGAAGACTGGCCTCGGGAGGATCGCTTCAGAACAGTTTTCGTATCTCATCTATGATGGTTGGGGGGAATCACGGCGGCTTTATGATACCCACTGCGGGTGTGATGGTGACAGGCCGGGGGGCATCAGGGGCAGCGGGGATAGGTGTTCAGCTTTCATATATTGGAGGGAGCCCTATCGTGCTGCCGAGTGCTTTGATAGAGCTGGGGAGTAAACGCTCTGCACTTCGTCTTGCTTTCAATGATCATGGAGGGGACTATGCGTCCCCCTGGAACGGGGAACTGGGCTGGACCTGGATGAGCGGGACAGGCGCATACCGCAGTGCGGGTTTCAGCAATTTTTTGTTTATGCCGGCGATGTATTTCGGGAGCCGGAGGGACGGTGTGAGCTGGAAATGTATTTTCTGGCCGCCTCTTTTTGATGAAAGTGCCGGGATCGGTTTCAGATACAGCCGGGATATGACATTTTAGCAGTGCTTTCGGTGCTGAATCTGTCGGGAAAGGAAATTAACTGCATGCCGGGGGTATTTTGGATTTTGCATTGGCTCGGGGCTTGTGTAAATTTGTGCCGGAAAAATGTTATCATTTAAGTACATGGAGACACAATGAAGATTCACGAGTACCAGGCCAAGGAGATATTGCGCAGATATAATGTGGCCATACCTGAGGGAAAAGTGGCGTATTCCCCTGAGGAAGCGGAGAAGATTGCCAAGGAGCTGGGGACGGCTGTTGTCGTGGTAAAGGCCCAGATCCATGCCGGCGGACGGGGAAAAGGCGGTGGTGTGAAGCTGGCAAAATCGCCGGCGGAGGCAAAGGACCTGGCCAAGCAGATTCTGGGTATGCAGCTGGTGACACATCAGACAGGACCTGAAGGCAGGGAAGTGAAACGAATTCTCATCGAGCAGGGTATGAATATCGCCCGGGAGCTTTATGTGGGTCTGGTGACAGACCGGGGGACGGGGCGGAATGTGTTCATGGTCTCCACCGAGGGCGGTATGGAGATCGAGAAAGTTGCGGCAGAAACGCCTGAAAAGATTGTGAAGGAATACATTGATCCGGCGGTGGGCCTGCAGCCCTATCAGATCCGGAATCTGGCCTTCGCCCTGGGGCTTGAGGGTAAACAGGTTAAAAGTGCAACTAAATTCCTATCATCCCTCTATCAGGCCTTTGAGGGTTCGGATGCGAGTCTGGCTGAGATCAACCCGATGGTTGTGACGGCGGAGGGGGAGGTTCTGGCGCTGGATGCCAAGATGAATTTTGATGACAACGCGCTGTTCAGGCATCCGGACATAGTGGAGTACAGGGATCCTGACGAAGAGGATCCGATGGAGCTGGAGGCTGGAAAATTCGACCTGAACTATATCAAGCTGGACGGGAATGTGGGCTGTATGGTAAACGGAGCGGGTTTGGCCATGGGGACGATGGACATCATCAAGCATTACGGCGGTGAGCCTGCCAATTTTCTGGATGTGGGCGGGGTGGCCAATGCTGAAACGGTGGCCAACGGGTTCAGGATCATCGTGAGCGATCCCAATGTGAAGGCCATTCTGATCAACATATTCGGCGGGATTGTGCGTTGTGACCGAGTCGCGCAGGGGATCATTGATGCGCTGAGCAGCATTGATGTGAAGATCCCGGTGGTGGTGCGTCTGGCGGGAACGAATGCTGAGGAGGCTGCTGTGCTTCTGAACGGCAGTGATCTTGAATTCATCGTAGCTGAGAATCTGGATGATGCAGCTTCGAAGGCCGTTGCTGCGGTAAAACAGTAAGAATAGAGGTTAAGACATGAGCATTCTTGTAGATAAAGAGACCCGTCTGATCGTTCAGGGGTTCACGGGCAGGGAAGGAACATTCCATGCGACGCAGATGATTGATTACGGAACCCGGGTTGTGGGCGGTGTCACTCCGGGCAAGGGCGGACAGACGCATCTGGACCGGCCTGTATTCAACACCGTTAAAGAGGCCGTGGAGCAGGAGGGAGCCAACAGCTCCGTGATCTTTGTTCCGCCGCCCTATGCTGCAGACGGGATTTTGGAGAGCATAGCTGCCGGTATCCGCCTGGTTGTGTGCATTACAGAAGGCATACCGGTTCAGGACATGATCAAAGTGAACGAGGTACTGCATAAGAGTGACACCCGGCTGATCGGTCCCAACTGTCCAGGAATTATCAGTCCGGGGAAGGCCAAGATCGGGATCATGCCCGGATTCATACATCAGCAGGGCAGCATCGGCATCATCAGCCGCAGCGGGACACTGACCTATGAGGCGGTGGCGCAGGTGGGAGCTGTCGGTTACGGGCAGAGCACTTCTGTGGGCATCGGAGGTGATCCGATCGTGGGTACGAGCTATATCGATCTTCTGAGCATGTTTGAAGATGACGAGCAGACCGAGGCTGTGATCATGATCGGAGAGATCGGGGGCACGGCTGAGGAAGAAGCCGCTGACTGGGCGAAGAAGCATTTCAGTAAACCGATCATATCTTTCATAGCGGGTCAGACAGCACCTCCCGGAAGAAGGATGGGGCATGCCGGTGCAATTATCAGCGGTGGTAAGGGAACGGCTACGGAAAAGATGGCGGCTTTGAGTGAAGCAGGCATACATGTTGTGAAAAATCCTGCCGAGATCGGTATGAAAGTGAAGCAGGTTCTGAGCTGAGCCTGGTTCGGTACAACAATTGAGCAGGGGGCAGCCGGGTGTGAAGAACCGGGGCCCCCTGAACTTTAAACAGTTGAAAAAGAAGGAAAAAAAATGTCTGGAAGGAAAACTTTCGCAATGATCAAGCCGGATGCGGTGGGCAACGGCTTTACTGGAAAGATCATCGATCACATACTGAAGGCTGGATTTACGATCGCCGGCATGCGCTACACCTGGATGAGTCGGAGTACAGCTGAGGGATTTTACGCAGTGCATGCGGAGAGACCATTTTATGGAGAACTTGTAGAATTTATGAGCAGCGGTCCTGCTGTGGTATTGGCATTGGAGAAGGACAATGCTGTCAGTGCCTGGCGTGAGAGCATCGGAGCGACGGATCCTGCGGAGGCAGCGGAGGGCACGATACGCAAGCTCTACGCAGAAAGCAAAGGCCGCAATGCGGTGCACGGTTCGGACTCAGATGAGAACGCTGAGAAAGAGATTGCATTTTTCTTTACAAATCAGGAGATTATTGCAAATAAAGGCTGAAAGGTCTGGAGGAAATCATGAAAAAATATATTCTTGCCCTCGCTGTGCTTGCATTCGTCATGACACTGAGTCTGAGCTGTTCCAAGAAACAGACGGTGAACGTTGGGGAAGCGGTGGATATCACTGTTTCCAAGGCAAATGCGGATATTACGAAATATCTCTGGGCATTCAAGAAAAAACCGGCTGACAGCAAGCTGGATCCCCGGGATTTTCTGCCGAGTGATGATGCGCAGGCTGTGAGTTTTGTACCGGATGTTCCGGGAGAATTCGAAGTCATCGTGGCAATGATCAGTGTGGACGGCAAGGAATCCAACGAGACCTTTAAGTATGAAGTTGTCGGAGAGCCGCTGCCGCTGCGGGATGAACCTGTGGCTGAGGAAGCGGAGCCTGTTTCCGAGCCTGTGGCTGAGGACAGCGCAGCTGCAGAGACAGCCGGGACAACAGCTANGGAAGCGGTTGAGACAGAGAAGCCTGCTGAGCAGAAGAAGACCTGGACAGAGGTGCCTGAGAAGAAGACCGCTGCTGTCAAACGCAGTGCAGCACCGGATCCACGGGCCAGTGCCAACGCGAACTCCATTCCGAAGATGCAGGATATGTTCACAGTACAGGTGGGTTCCTTCAAAACCTATGACCGTGCCCAGCGCGAAAGTGAAGAACTGAAGAAGGCCGGTTTTGAAGCCCGTATACAGCGTGCCTATTTCAAGGACAGTGATGAGATCTGGTACCGGGTACGGGTTGGGACATTCCGCGAAAAGACAGAGGCCAGAAAAGTACAGGCTGACATTCTGTCCAGAACCGGTAAAGACGGATGGATTGATAACGCGAGGGAAGACAGCTGAGTTTCTGCGCGATCTTTTGCGTCTGAGACCCTGAAATATATCGCCTTGACATAAATTTCCCGTTGCAGTAAATTTGCAGGCTATGAAAGTCCTACGCTCACATATCACCCATATTGAAAAAAAGTTCGCATTTGAGATCAGTTCAGAGGAGATACAGGTGCCTGAACTTTCGGAAACTGCGGCGGCAAATGTCGGGATGTACTCTATGGGAGAGAATTATTTTGCCCATGGGAGTATAGAGGGCAGGCTTGCCCTGACCTGTGACATCTGCCTTGGAGCGTTTGAGTATCCTGTCAGGAGTGAATTTGAGCTTTACGTTCAGAGCGACACCGGTGAGACAATCCCGGAGTCTGAGGATGTGGACATCATTCATGTCGGGAAACAGGATGTATACGTGGATCTCAGCGAGTTTCTGCATGATATGCTGCTGCTGGAGATCCCGATTCAGAAGCGCTGCCGGCCGGACTGCAAAGGACTTTGCTCTGTCTGCGGCGGAAATCTGAATGAGCAGGAATGCCGTCATGAGAGGGATCAGATTGATCCGAGGTGGGCGGCCCTCAAAGATATCAGAACAAAATTGAATTAGAACGGAGGAGATACTATGGCCCATCCGAAGAGGAGGCATTCACACAGCCGGGGAGCAAAACGCCGGACACACTATACATTCACGGCGCCTAATGTTGTGAAATGTGACCACTGCGGTCAGCCCAAACTTCCCCATCACGTCTGCCCGAACTGCGGGTATTACAATGGACGTCCTGTCATCACACCGAAAGAAAGCTGACCTAAGCGTCTCTTTCTGAATGAGAATCCTGCTTGATGCCATGGGGGGTGATCATGCACCTTCCGTCACGGTAGCCGGAGCGGTACAGGCACTGGAACTCCGACCGGATCTGGAGCTGACGCTCTACGGTCGCGAATCTGATATTTTCAGGGAATTAAATCATCTAAAAGCGGGGAACAGCCGGCTTCAGATTGAGAACTGCAGCGAGGTGATCGACATGCACGATGCGCCGCTTGCAGCAGTCAGGCGCAAAAAGGATTCATCCCTTGTCAGGGGAATACGGGGTCTCCGTGACGGTGTCGGGGATGCCTTTGTTTCGGCTGGGAACACAGGTGCACTCATGAGTGCTTCTCTGCTCACGCTGGGACGTCTGGCAAAGGTGCATCGCCCGGCGCTGGCGACCTATCTGCCTACGGAGAAGGGTGGATGCATTCTCTGTGATGTGGGTGCCAACCCTTCGCCGAAATCTCTGGATCTGCTGCAGAATGGATTTATGGCTGTGGAATATGCCCGAATCCTGCTGCAGAAGGAGAGTCCGACAGTGGGACTTCTGAATATCGGTGAGGAGGCTTTCAAGGGCAGTCATTTTGACCGCAGCACATTTGAACTTCTGCAGAGTACGATGCCCCGGTTTATCGGGAATGTGGAAGGAAATCAGGTTCTGAAAGGTCAGGCGGATGTAGTGATCACCGACGGTTTTGTCGGCAACATACTGATCAAATTCGGTGAGAGTGTCTTTGAATTTTTCTTCAAACAGATGAAGGAAGAGGTTAAGCGCAGTCTTCTCAGCCAATTGGGAAGTCTCTTTCTGCGCGGGAGCTTCAGGAATATAAAACGCAATCTCAACTATGAAGAATACGGGGGAGCCCCCTTATTGGGAGTAAAGGGGCTGGCGGTGAAGGCCCACGGACATTCTTCAGCTCTGGCGATACGCAATGCGCTGTTACAGGCCTGCCGATTTGCCGAGCACGATCTAACACACAGGATAAANGAAAAACTTGAATCACTCAGTGACATGCTGAGGGATTTGGGGGAAAGCGGAGCCGGCGGAGACCGGACCGAAGGGAGAACTGAGTAAGGCCTATGACACGGGATATTTCAGCTAAGATCACAGCGGTGGGACATTATGTTCCTGAGAAGATTCTAGACAATTTTGAACTTGAGAAGATAGTGGACACTAATAATGAGTGGATCCTCTCAAGGACAGGTATACGTGAGCGGCATATTGCGGCGAAGGATGAGGTCACCAGTGATCTGAGCGTGAAGGCGGTGGAGGAACTGCTGGAAAAGCGGGGGATTGCAGCGTCTGAGATCGATCTTCTGATCGTGGCGACGGTGACTCCTGATATGATGTTTCCGTCCACGGCAGCGCTTGTATTGGACAAACTGGGAGTAAAGACTGCCTGGGGATTTGATCTGAGCGGTGCCTGCAGCGGGTTCCTCTATGCATTAAGTGCAGGGAACGCTTTTATCTGCAGCGGAGCAGCAAAAAAGGTTGTGGTCGTAGGCGCCGACAAGATGACGAGCATACTTGACTACAGTGACCGCAACACCTGCATACTTTTTGGAGACGGTGCCGGGGCGGTTCTGCTGGAGCCTGACACTGAGGGTTATGGTATCATGGATGAGATCATGTATACCGACGGGCATGGTGGAAACTATCTCTACATGAAGGGCGGCGGCAGTTTGAATCCTGCAACGCATGAGACCGTGGATGCAAAGCTGCATTACATTTACCAGGACGGCAAATCAGTTTTTAAATATGCAGTTAAGGGTATGCAGGAGGTCAGTGAAGAAATCCTGGTTAAGAACGGTTTGAAGGGAGAGGACCTGGCCCTGTTCATTCCGCATCAGGCGAACCTGCGGATCATTGATGCGACGGCGCAGCGAATCGGGCTGGATCCTTCCAGGGTACTGGTCAATATAGACAAATTTGCCAACACAACGGCGGCAACGATTCCATTGGGCATCTGGGATGCTATGGAGGACGGCCGTCTCGAGCGTGGTGACCTGCTGCTGCTGGCTGCTTTCGGCGCCGGCTTCACATGGGGCAGTACGCTTATTAAATGGAGTTGAGAATACTATGAGTACAGCATTGCTGTTTCCCGGCCAGGCATCACAGACAGTGGGTATGGGCAGGGATCTTTATGAGAGTTTCGACCTTGCCAAGGACATGTTCAGCACGGCGGGGGCTATACTGGGATTTGATCTGAAGGAAATATGTTTTAACGGCCCGATGCAGAGTCTGACACAGACGCGGGTCACACAGCCTGCCCTGTTTGTGGTGTCCTCCATACTCAGCCGGCTGCTGATGGATCACGGTTTTGAATTCAAGGCGGTGGCCGGGCACAGTCTGGGAGAATATTCTGCTCTGTATGCCGCCTCGGTATTCAGTTTCGAAGAGGGTTTGGAGCTGGTGAAGCTCAGGGCGGAAAGCATGCAGGAAGCCGGAGAGAGGAATCCGGGGACCATGGCGGCCATACTGAATCTGGAGCCGGAGAAGGTTGAGGAAGCCTGTGAAGCGGCATCCAGAATGGGTGTAGTGAATGTGGCCAACTACAACAGTCCGGGGCAGATCGCGATCAGCGGGGCGACGGAGGCAGTGCAGGAGGCGATGAACATTGCCAAGACACTGGGTGCCAAGCGTGCGCTGCAGCTGGAGGTCGGCGGAGCCTTTCACAGTCCTTTGATGCAGTATGCAACCGGGAAGTTGAGAGAGGGTGTGGAGGCGCTGACACTGAAAGATCCCGACAGGGATGTATACCAGAATGTGGATGCCCGCATTCATCGGAGCGGGGCGGAGATAGCCGCCAATCTGATCGGGCAGATCGAGAATCCTGTGCTCTGGGTGGACATCATCCGCAATATGAAAGCTGACGGGATCACAAAATGCATTGAAGTGGGACCGGGCAAAGTGCTTCAGGGTCTTGTCAAGCGGATAGAACCTGAGATGCAGCTTGACGGGATCGCCAATGTGACGGATCTGGACGCAGTGGGCATACACTGAAGTTTAGGGAAAAGGAGGGAACTTGATGTATCTTGAACTTAAGGATAAAACGGCAGTTATCACGGGATCTGCCCGTGGGATCGGCCTCGAGATCGCCCGGACACTGGCTCAGGCCGGTGCGACCGTGGTGATCAGCGACCTGAATCAGGAAGCCTGCGAGGCTGCGGCTGCAGAGCTGGCCGGTGAAGGACTGAAGGCAGTGGCGAAAGCCTGCAATGTCACAGTGAAAGAGGAAATAGATGCTCTGGTGAGCGAGGTGTCAGAAAAACAGGGTTCCATTGATATATGGGTGAACAATGCAGGGATCACGAAGGACAACCTGATGCTGCGCATGAAGGAGGGAGACTGGGACCTGGTGCTGGACATCAACTTGAAGGGGACTTTTCTCTGCACACAGGCGGTCAGCCGAGTGATGATGAAGCAGCGCAGCGGAAAGATCGTGAATATTGCCTCTGTCAGCGGGGTACTCGGTACAGCGGGGCAGGCGAATTATGCCGCTTCAAAGAGCGGAGTGATCGGACTGACGAAGGTTACGGCCAGGGAGCTGGCGAGCCGGGGAGTGAACTGCAACGCGGTCACACCCGGGTTCATACGCACTGAGATGACGGACAAACTCAGTCCGGAGGTGCAGGAAAACTACAGAAAACAGATTCCGCTGAACCGGTACGGGAGCACAGAAGACGTGGCGAAGGCCGTGCTTTTTCTGTCAGCGCCTGAGTCTGACTATATCACAGGTCAGGTATTATCGGTCTGCGGCGGTCTTGTCATGTGAGAATGATTGGCAAAGAGACCGTGTAAATATTAGATTCAAACACCAAACAAAAGGAAAAGGGAACGAAAAATGGCTCAAATCACATTTGAAAACCTGAAAGAGATCATTGTAGAGAAACTGAATGTCGATGAAGGCAAAGTCACAAAAGAGGCTTCATTCATTGATGATCTGGGAGCAGATTCTCTGGATACAGTTGAACTGATCATGAGTCTCGAGGACAAATTCGACATTACTATCGCCGATGATGAAGCTGAAAAGATGAAGACCGTCGGGGACGTTCTGAATTATCTTCAGACTCAGGCCTGATCCCTTAATTCTGCAGGACATCGTATGAACACTACAATGCCACGTCGCGTTGTCGTTACGGGTATGGGAGTAGTTTCCCCTATCGGCAGCGGTCGGCAGAAATACTGGAATGCTCTCTGCGAGGGTGTGAGCGGTGCGAACCGTATCACGGCCTTTGACAGCTCAGATTTTGCGGTGAAGATTGCGGCTGAGGTCAAGGATATCGATCCGGCCCAGGTCTTTGCCGGACCGGAGCTGGGCAAACTCGACCGTTTCACGCAGTGGGGTATCATTGCGGCGGATGAGGCGATGAGTGACGCAGCTTTCGATCTGGAGAAGTATGATCTCGACACATTCGGAGTGATCATCGCAGCTGGAATCGGCGGTCTGATCACCTATGAGGAGCAGCATCTCAATCTGATGAACAAGGGACCGCGGCGGGTCTCACCCTATTTTATTCCGAAGATGATCCCTGACATCACCAGCGGACATGTCTCCATCAAATACGGACTGAAGGGACCGAACTATTCTGTGAGTTCGGCCTGTGCTTCTGCAAACCATGCTCTGATGCTGGGTTTGCGGCATATTCAGTTCGGTGATGCAGATGTCATGCTCTGCGGCGGTTCAGAGGCAGCGGTGACTCCGATGAGTATCGCGGGTTTCACGAATATCAAGGCCCTGACAAGGGACAATGATAATTTTGAAACAGCTTCCAGGCCTTTTGATGCGACGCGGAACGGGTTTCTTCTCGGAGAGGGGGGAGCTGTTCTGGTGCTGGAGGAATATGAACACGCCAGGCGGCGGGGGGCAAACATCTATGCTGAACTGGCGGGCGCCGGGATCAGCGGTGATGCCCACCATATCACGGCACCTATTGAAACCGGTGCCGGTGCNGTAAAATCCATGCGTGATGCTTTGAGAACGGCTGGGATGAATCCTGAGGATGTGACCTATGTGAATGCTCATGGTACCTCGACACCGCTGAATGACAAGGTGGAGACAGCTGCGATCAGGCAGGTTTTCGGTTCTCATGCCGACGGTCTGACAATCAGTTCCACCAAGAGTATGACCGGTCATCTTCTGGGAGCTGCGGGAGCTGTGGAGGCTGTGGCATCTGTCATGGCTATCCGGCATGGAGTGGTTCCGCCCACCATCAACTACAGACATCCCGATCCGGACTGTGATCTGGATTACACACCGAACACAGCGAGAGAAATGACTGTGGACAGTGCGCTGTCGAACACCTTCGGTTTCGGCGGGCATAATGCCACACTTCTTTTCAGAAAGATCTGATGCAACTGTTCGCCAGGGTCCTCAATAAACTGAAATCCATACTGCCCTTCGGTTCTCTGAAGGGCAGTTTTGATGACCTGGCGACATCGATCTATGAAGTCAGCGGCTGCAGGTTCGAAAATCCCTCCCTGCTGACACAGGCCTTCCTTCACAGTTCAGCCATTGACCAGGATACACAGACCCGGGACTCATCCTATGAACGTCTGGAATTTCTTGGGGACGCGGTGCTTGAACTCATAGTCAGCCGGTTTCTTTTTGAGAATTTCCCTGATTACAGTGAAGGCCGGCTTACACAGATGCGTGCGCAGCTTGTGAACCGCACCATTCTGGCCAAGACCTCCCGTCGTCTCAATTTCGGCAAGCTGCTGATTCTGGGAAAAGGCGGGGAAAAGGACAACCTCAGGAGTCTGGATTCCGTTCTTTCCGACGTCTATGAGAGTTTCACCGGCGCCCTGTATCTTGACAACGGTTTTGAGGCAGCCTATCAGTTTGTTTTCGACACACTGCTTGTCAGGCATCACAAAGTGCTTCCGGCACCGGAAACGCAGAACTACAAGGGCCTGCTCTATGAGTTCTGCCAGAAACGCAAACTCAGTGACCCTATCTTTGACGTGTATGATGAGCAGGGTCCTGATCATTTCAAGGAATTTGTCATTGCGGTGACGCTGGACGGTCAATTGCTGGGCAAGGGTTCAGGAAAGTCAAAGAAAGATGCAAGCCAGAAGGCGGCTAAGGCTGCCCTTGATGCATTGAAGACCGAGGAATACGGAATCTGAGACAAGGCAGACGCTGATCTGCTCCTCAAATAATCTTTATTGCTGAATAAACAGTTGATACCCCCCGGATCCCCGGCAAAACAGGTTTGGGATTAGCATTTAAAATTGGGTATATTCTTCGATGATGTCTAAAAGAAAAATACTTTGGGTTGATGACGAGATACAGCTATTAAAACCGCATATTCTGTTTCTGGAAAGCAGGGGATATGAGGTATTGACGGCCACCAACGGCATAGATGCGCTGGAGACGGTGAAGAAAGAGATGCTTTCGGCTGTGCTGCTGGACGAGATGATGGACGGTCTGGACGGGCTGGCGGTTCTGGAAAAGATCAAGGAGCTGAAGGCTTTTCTGCCGGTGATCATGATCACAAAAAGTGAGGAAGAGAGTCTGATGGAGGATGCCATCGGCAGGAAAATCACCGACTATCTGATCAAGCCCGTCAATCCGAGTCAGGTTCTGATGATCCTGAAAAAGACGCTGGAGAGAAAGGACATCACCCGCGAGGCATTCAGTGTCAACTTCATGCAGTTTCTTCAGTCTGTGAACAGCGACCTGATGAGCGGCATCGACAGTATGTCGGGTTTTGCGGACATTTATGCCCAGATGGTCCGTTGGGAGACGGAGTTCGAGCCATCTCATCATGAGGATTTGTTCATGATGTACACGGACATGAAACGCGAAGTCAACCAGCAGTTTGAGAAATTCATCATTGCCCGTTACAGCGATCTGGTGAACAGCGGGGATCGGCTGGACATTCCGTTTTCACCTTCGGTCCTCGACCGTTTTGTCACACCTCAGCTTCGCAGGGGCCAGAAAGTCCTGTTCATTCTCATCGACTGCATGCGTTACGACCAGATGCTGATGATTGCGCCGCTGATCCAGGAATATTTCAATATCGACATGCAGCGGCATATCAGTATTCTTCCCACGGCTACGCCATACAGCCGCAATGCCATATTTGCAGGGCTTTATCCTTCAGAAATTGACAGGGTTTTTCCGGAGATCTACAGCAATGCGGAGCTGGATGACAGCATGAATCGTTTTGAAGGCGACCTGCTCACACAGTACATACAGAACCGCTCCCTGAATTTAAACGGGGGGATGAAGTATCTGAAGATCATAGACAGTCGACAGGGTGAACAGGCGGCACAGCATTTTTCTGATTTCAGCAGTCATCAGTTCATTTCGCTGGTGATCAATTTTGTGGATATTCTGGCTCACCGTCGCAGTGACAACAGTCTGCTGCAGGAAATCCTGCCGGATGAGAGCAGTTACCGCCGCATTGTACGCAGCTGGTTCGAGCACAGTTACATACAGCAGATCCTGCGCAAGGCCTCGGAGCTTGGCTACACTGCAGTGATCACATCGGACCACGGGAGTGTGATCGTGAATCGAAGTGCCATGGTGAAGGCGGACAGAGAAACGACGACGGGGACCCGGTACAAAACGGGTAACAATCTGCATGTCCCGGGGAGGGCAGCCCTGCATGTGAAGAATCCGGCGGAGTTCCGTCTACCGAGTATGAAGCTGAACAGCCATTTCATTTTTGCGAGAGAGGATCACTATTTTGTGTATCCGAACAATATCAGAAAATATCAGAAACAGATGGCCGATTCCTTTCAGCATGGAGGTATTTCCATGGATGAAATGATCCTGCCGGTGGCCCTGTGTTATCCAAAATGAATCCAAAATGAGGTTGAGACAGTGAACACGGCGAATCGGGTCAGTCACTCGGCGGAAGAAACACAGGCCATTGCGGCAGCCCTTGCAGTACAGCTTGTATCCGGGGATGTTCTGGCGCTGTACGGAGATCTGGCCAGTGGAAAAACGACCTTTACCCGAGGCCTCTGTGAGGCGCTGGAATCGGAGGAGGACGTAAGCAGTCCGACCTTCACACTGATCAATGAATACCATGGGCTGATGGACATTTACCATTTTGACTGCTATCGGCTTAAGAAGGCGGAAGAGATCATTTACCTGGGGCTGGAAGACTATCTCAACCGTGAAGGAATCCTGGTGATCGAGTGGCCGGAAATGGTTGAGGACTATCTTCCCGGGGACATGATACGCATATATTTTTCTCAGGGGGAGGATGAAAATATCCGGAGTATCCGGATTGAAAGCGGAAGGGAATTGACGCTGTGATCTTTGCGGTGGAAAGCAGTTCAGCTGTCTGCAGTGCCGCCCTTTACACTGGTGATGGGCAGTCTGTCCTTCAGCGGGAGCATCCGGGTCCCAACAGGCATTCTGAGAGTCTGGCTGTATTTGCAAGGGAGCTTTTTCTGGAGGCGGGAATCAAGGCCGGGGATCTGGCGGGGATTCTTGTCAGCGGCGGTCCCGGTTCATTTACAGGGCTGAGGATAGGGATGAGTTTTGCGAAGGGGCTGGCACTTCCGCACAGTATACCGATGGCGGTCATTCCCTCCATGGAGAGTCTGATGTGGAGCATGAGAGATGAGTTGAATCGTTATGACCGTGCTCTGTGTATTTTTCGCAGTCACAAGGATCAGGTCTTTTCAGCGGCACTGGGGAACTATCCGGAGCAGAGACTGCAGCTGGAATACGGGACACTGGCGGAACTGGAGGAGCGCAGGGCGGACTGCGACGGATTTTTCAGTAATGATCCGACACTGAGTTTCGGTGAGCGGCCTGTGCAGCAGAGGGCACTGACAGCTGAGATGCTGATCAGGGTTTATCTGGAAACAGGTCTGTGGCCGCTGGATGCAGATCTTGACAGGGCTCAGGTGATGTACGGCCTGGAATACAAGGCAAAAAAATGGACAAAGTGATCTTACGTCCGATGGAGCATGGGGACATTGACACGGTTCTGCGCATTGAAAGGGAGAATTTTCCGGATGCCTGGACTGAGAGTCAGTTCCGGCATGATATTGAGAGAGACGATTCGGCGGCATTCTGTGCCGTATCGGGGGGCTGCACAGTGGGATATGTCTGTGTCTGGCGGGTCTTTGAAGAGCTGCATTTGACGAACATCAGCGTAGACAGGGCATTCCGTGGTCTGGGCATAGGACAGCAGATGCTGGATCTTGTGACGCTGCTTGCAGAGGAGAACGGCTGCACGCTGATCACTCTGGAGGTCAGGGAGGGAAACGATCCTGCGATCCGGCTCTACGAGAAGAACTCTTTTGTGCAGGTGGGGCGCAGGAAAAACTATTATCCGCTGGAAAAGGCGGATGCACTGATCATGAACCGAAACATAGGTAGGTTAATATGAGCTGGTTTGAAAGAGCGAAACAGAATCTGTTTTCATCAAAGAAGAAGGATATTCCAGATGGAGTCTGGGTCAAGTGTCCCCATTGCGGCGAGGTCCTGTACCGAAAGGAACTGGATAAGAACCGGGATGTGTGCTTCAAGTGTAATTATCACTTCCGCATCAATTCCGCGAAATATCTGGACCTGCTCTGTGATGAGGGTTCCATTGAGCCTTTCAATGAGAACATCGCCTCGAAGGATCCGCTGCATTTCAGAGTGCCGAAGAAGTATACGGATACCGTGAACAATGCGCGGAAAAAAACGGGTTTAAACGAGGCCGTGGTCACTGTCAGAGCCAGGATCGGCGGCATACCCTGTGTGCTGGCAGTGATGGATTTCTCATTTATCGGAGGCAGTCTCGGCAGTGCTGTCGGTGAGAAAATTGCCCGGGCGGTGGTTGAGGCGACTACACTGGAGCAGCCCATGATCATCGTCAGTGCCAGCGGCGGTGCACGGATGCAGGAGGGAGCATATTCCCTGCTGCAGATGGCGAAGACGAGCACACGCCTGGCTCAGCTGGCGGAAAAGGGACTTCCTTATATCAGCATTCTGACAGACCCTACCACCGGAGGGGTATCCGCCAGTTACTCCATGCTGGGGGACATCAATCTTGCAGAACCCGGTGCACTGATCGGTTTTGCCGGACCCAGGGTTATTAAGCAGACCATCGGGCAGGATTTACCTGAAGGGTTTCAGACCTCTGAATTTCTGCTGGAAAAGGGTTTGATAGACAGCATCATTGATCGGCGGGAGTTGAAAGCGAGACTTCTGGATTTTCTGAGGTTCTACTATGCCTGACAGACCCCATGTGCTGCTGGTGAACGATGACGGGATCCATGCGGAAGGGATCAAGACCCTGTATCGCGGACTGCAGGATGTGGCGAGGGTTACAGTTGCGGCTCCGCAGACGGAACAGAGCGCCCGGAGTCAGGCCATCACACTGTTCACGCCGATTACCTGGGAGGAGTACCGGGAGGACGGACAGATCGAGGGGGCGGCGGTTTACGGCACGCCGGTCGACTGTGTCAAACTTGCCCTGAAGGTTCTTTTAGCGGACGATGCACCGGATATGATCATCAGCGGTATCAACGAGGGCAGCAATACGGGTGTCAACGTTCTGTACAGCGGGACGGTCGGTGCGGCCATGGAGGGGGCGCTGCATGAAATACCATCGATCGCACTGAGTGTCTGCGGTAAGGGCGGGGTCAACTTTCTACCGGCACTGGATGTCGCCAGNGAGATGGTGTCATTCTGCNGCAGCGGACGGCTTCCCCGGAAATCCATTCTGAATATAAATGTTCCGAATGTGGCGGATGCCTCAGAGTTGAGGGGTTACCGGGCAACGGTACAGGCCCGAACGCTGTGGAATGATGAATATGAGGAGAGATTTTCCCCGCATCACAGGCCTTACTACTGGCTTAAGGGACAGAAGTACAGTGAAAGTGAAGCGGAGAACAGTGATGAATGGGCTGTTCGGAATCATTTTATTTCTGTCACGCCCCTGCATGTGGACATGACAGATCATGACAGCTTGAAGAGAATAGATGAAATGGGTATATTCCCGACTTAAGACATGGAGAGTATAAAATATGTGCGGTATAGTTGGTTTCACAGGTCCTGAAAATGCTGTTCCCCTGATTCTGAACGGTTTGAAACGTCTCGAATACAGAGGTTATGACAGTGCGGGCATCAGTGTTCTGAAGGATACGGAACTTCTTACTCGGAAGAAAGAAGGAAAAATCAAGAACTTGGAAACTTCGGCACTGACGGAGGGATTCAGCGGAACGACGGGTATCGGGCATACACGCTGGGCGACCCATGGTGAACCCAGTGACCGCAATGCGCATCCCCATGTGAGCATGGACGGTCAGATCAGCCTGGTTCATAACGGGATCATCGAGAACTACGACAGTCTGAAAACGATGCTCAGTGCAGAAGGCTATACCTTCCAGTCTGATACGGACACAGAGGTTTTAACGAATCTGGTGCAGCACAACTACAGCGGTGACCTGAAGAAGGCGGTGATCGACGCTCTGAAGTCCGTAATCGGGGCTTACGGCATAGCTGTGATGCACAGAGATCATCCGGGCCTGATCGTGGCTGCCCGCTTCGGTTCTCCTCTGGTGATCGGTGTCGGACAGGGGCGTAATTTTGTTGCGAGTGATGCAGCGGCATTTATTGAGCACACAAACAATATCATATATTTGAGTGACGGTGAGATCTCAGTCGTGAGCGCTGAGAAAGTGGAGACCTTCACCATTGACGAGGAGATGATCGATAAGCAGGTCAGCGAAGTGATGCTGTCTCTGGAGCAGATAGAAAAGGGCGGATATGAGCATTTCATGCTCAAGGAGATACATGAGCAGCCCAAAACCATCATGGATGCTATGCGCGGTCGCCTTGTGGAGGCGGATGGAACCAGTCATCTCGGCGGTATCAGCCATGTGGCCGGGCGTATACTCTGGAGCCGGGATATCAGCATCACAGCCTGCGGAACTTCATGGCACGCGGCACTGATTGGACAGCATCTGTTCGAGAGTTTCGTGCACAAGCCGGTGCGGGTGGACTATGCCAGTGAGTTCCGCTATCGTCACAGTCTGGTCAATTCTGAATCTGTGGTCATTGCCATAAGTCAGAGCGGTGAGACGGCTGATACGCTGGCAGCTCTGAGACTGGCGAGGGAGCGGGGGGCCCTGACCCTGGGTATCGTCAATGCAGTGGGGTCCACGATCGCAAGGGAGACCGATGCCGGAGTCTATGTGCATGCAGGACCTGAGATCGGGGTGGCCAGTACGAAAGCCTTCACCAGTCAGGTGACGGTTCTGGCGCTGATCGCTCTGAAACTCGGACGCATGCTGGGAGCAATTAGTATTGATGACGGCAGGCAGAAGGTTCAGGCACTGAAAAGTCTGGAGCATCAGGTGAAAAAAATCCTGGAAAGCGATTCACAGATCCGGGACATTGCCGCCAGATACAAGGATGCCCGGAATTTTCTCTATCTGGGTCGCGGATTTCATTTTCCTGTGGCATTGGAAGGGGCTCTTAAACTCAAGGAGATCAGTTATATCCATGCAGAGGGCTATCCTGCTGCTGAAATGAAACACGGCCCTATCGCCCTGATCGACGAGGACATGCCGGTCGTGGTGATCGCCACACGGGATGAAACCTATGACAAGATCATGAGCAATATACAGGAAGTGAAGGCACGCAAGGGTACCGTGATCGCCATTGCCAACGAAGGAGATGAGGACATTCAGAAATTTGCGGACCACTGCATATACATACCCAAGACTGAGGAATTCATTCAGCCGATTCTGTCGGTGGTACCTCTTCAGCTTCTGAGTTATCACATCGCCGTCATGCGCGGCTGCAATGTGGACCAGCCCCGGAACCTGGCAAAAAGCGTGACGGTTGAATAATTCATGAAAAAACGCATACTCACAGCCATCCTTCTTCTTGCACTTGCGCTGCCGCTGTGGCCGCAGAGTGCCAGAGATGATCTTAACAGTGCTCTGCAGCTCTACGAGAGAAAGCGCTACAGTGAGGCTGCGGAGCTTGCGCTGAAGGGATACAGGGCCGTTGAAGAGGAAGTCAATCCCTATGCCAGCAGTCAGCTGTTCCTGCTGATCCGCAGTTATTACCATCTGGGACGGTATCGGGACGGACTGGAACTGGCGGTTCATTTCATGGACAGTTTTGAATTCAGCCGATATACGGACCAGGTGCTCTATTTCCGTGCGCTTATGCTCATCGAGCTGGGCAGTTATACAGAGGCGCATATTTCAGCGCTTGAGGCACTGGATTTCAGTGACAGTGCGATGGAGATGACGATAAAGGATCTCGCCCTCAATCTATCCCGTTACTATCTCAGTGACAATCAGGTTATCGCGGCATCAGGATTTCATCGCAAGGAGGAATTCACGGTTTTCAGCCGTCTGATGCTGGCCGACCGTCAGCTGAAGCGGGGAGAAGCGGGTCCGGCGGAGCAGATATTGAGATCCCAGCGCACCGCGATCAAGAGGCGTTATGATATCCTGCTTTACAATGAGCTGGTGAAGGAACTTCGCTCTATCAGCCGGCGGCAGAGTATCACACTGGGCGTAGTGCTTCCCCTCAGCGGCGAACAGGCCGGAAGCGGTACAGCCATACTTCAGGGACTGAAATTCGCGGTGGAACACTACAAGAGAATTCTTAACTACAATATTCATCTGCTGGTGTTCGACAATCGCGGAGAACTCATTCAGAGTGTTCACGCTGCCAGGAAACTTGCGGATATGCCGGATGTGGCCGCTATTATCGGCCCTTTGAATTCCAGAAATGCGGTTGCGATGGCTTCTGTGTGTGAACTTCACAATATTCCGCTGTTAGCGCCGACTGCGACGATTCAGGAATTGAGTCAACTGGGACGGAATGTCTTCCAGTTCAACACAAATCAGGAAGAACGTTCCAGTGCACTGGCGGAATTCGCCATGGACAGTCTGGGTCTGAAAACCTTCGCCACACTGGCTCCCAGTGATGATTACGGGATCGTATCCACCGAGGGATTTATTGAGACAGTGGAAAGCAAGGGCGGGGAAGTGATCTACATGGGCTGGTACAGCGGTTCCCCGGAGGACCTGAATCTGCAGTTTGGGGAAATGCGGGATATTGCCTTCAATATTCTGGAAAGCGACACCATGGATACNAATAATGTACTTCTGGACAGCACACTGGTACTGAAGACAGCCTCGGACAGTATGAANATCCGCCTGAGGACGGTTGACGGCATTTACCTCCCGTCCTATCGGGAGCATATTGAGTTTGTGACCTCTCATCTGGCCTGGTGGAACTTCGATCTGCAGATCCTGGGGGACGGCAGTTTTTACGACCTTGAACTGCTGGAGAAACTGAACCGTTATGTGAACGGTGTGATATTCAGCAACAACTATTATATTGACGACCGGGATCCGGAATATGTTGCTCTGGCCAACCGTTTCAGACAGATGAGCGGGGAGGAGATGGGTATGCTCCACATTTACGGTTTTGAAATGATCTCCTTCCTTGTCAACGCTGGGCAGAACAGAGCGTTTAGCCGCAATGACCTCGTTCGGCGGCTGGAGAGGGTTGTGGCTTATCGGGGGCTGGTTCGGAACTTTCAGTTTGACCCCGGACGGAGCAGAGCGAATCATGGAATCCGAATAATACAGTACAAAAGTGGAAACCTGAAGGTTTTAAACTGACATTGCAGACTCGACGCTACAGACTGTTTGATCCATATCCTGAACTTCTGGCATGCACAATGACCCGAATTGACGGGGATCCTGTTCCATCGGAGGCACTGAAACTCGCTGCGGGACAGTGCGATATTGAGGACGACAGGCTGATACGGCCGGTACAGGTTCACAGTGCCTGTGTGCGGAAGGTCGGGACATCCGGACGGCAGGTGGACTGCGACGGTACGGTGACAGACAGGGCAGGACTGATTCACAGTCTTCTGACAGCGGACTGTATCCCTCTTTTTCTTTTTCATCCGGGGACGGGGACAACAGCCCTGATACATGCCGGCTGGCGGGGTCTTGATACGGGGATTGTTGAGCAGGGTTTGAAAGCATTGGAACTGCCTCCGGATCAGGCGGACGAACTGCTGGCGGTTCTTGGTCCTGCTGTCAGGTCCTGCTGCTACGAGGTGAGGGAGGATGTTGCCGGCAGATTTCCCGGGCAGATTCGCCGGGAGGGTGAGCGCATGTTTCTCAGTCTGCAGGAGGCCATGATAGAGAGGCTTCTGAAGGCTGGACTGAGAGCGGAGACTATTGAGGATGAGAGCCCCTGCAGCTGCTGTCATCCGGATGATCACTACAGCTACAGATATAACCGGACGGACCGGCGAATGGTCTCACTGATGGGGGTATTGTTTTGACAGAAATTTTAAACGCAGGGATACTTGCCCTTGTACAGGGCCTGACTGAATTTCTACCGGTGAGCAGTTCCGGTCATCTGGTGATCGCATCCTCTCTGCTGGGCCTTGACAATGAGGATATACTTCTGGAAATTTTTCTTCATTTCGGCACCTTTCTGTCGGTACTGGTCATTTTTCGGCAGGATATACTTGACATACTCAGTGCCTTTTTTCGTCATATCTTCCGCTTTAGGGCCTGGGGCCGGGCATTTTCTGAAGACGGGAATTTTCGGCTCAGCATTTACCTGATCGTGGCCATACTGCCGGCAGGCATCGCGGGTCTTCTGTTCAAGGATTTCTTTGAATCCCTGTTCAACAGTCTGGCGGCCACCGGAACAGCCCTGATCGTCACAGGTCTGCTGCTTCTGGGAACCTACTGGGCACCGAAGTCGAAGCATGAGATCACCCTGGGGCGGGGACTGCTCATCGGTCTGGCTCAGGCCTTTGCCATCATACCGGGCATCAGCCGCAGCGGTTCCACGATCTCTACGGCCCTGTATCTGGGCATTGCCAAAGAAAAGGCGGCCCGTTTCAGTTTTATCATGGCACTTCCGCTGGTTTTCGGGGCAACCCTTCTGGAGGGTCTGACCGCGGAATGGGGGACGGTAGACATTCTTCCGATCCTTCTGGGCACTGCTCTGGCATTTGTCAGCGGCTATGCAGCCATCAAATGGCTTCTGGCCCTTTTGGTCCGGGGCAAATTTCACCATTTCGCCTGGTACTGTCTGCTGCTGGGAACAGTCACTTTGGGTTATACCCTTTTATGAGCTGGTTTGAAGACATGAACCGACACCTGCGCGGGGTTGAAAAGGGCGGAAAGCCTGATCCTGTGTATCTGCTCTACGGATCTGAGGCAGCACTTCAGGACCATGCCGCTGGGATCCTGGAGGCAGCATACCGCAGGTTGAAGCCGGACTGTGAGAGGCTTCTGTTCGGTGCAGAGGAACTGGATGCCGGTGATTTAAAGAATGCACTTTATGCGAGCTCCCTGTTTGAAAGCGGCAAAGTGCTGAAGATCGTTGAGGTAAAAAGTCTCATTCCCAGTGTGAGGAAGGTTCTGATCAGCTACTTAGAGAGTCCGGATCCTGAGAACCTTATCATTCTGGCAGTTTCGAAGATCGAGAGGCGCAATAAATTCCTGAGTCAGCTGGAGTCGCTGTCGAGGACCCTTTACTGTAACCCGCCTTATGACAATGAGATACTTCCCTGGGTACTGCAGACGGTTCGATCCGGCGGGAAGGACATTGATACAGCGGCAGCTGAGAAACTTGTATCTCTTTTCGGAACACAGGTAGACGATCTGCGCAATGAGATCGGCAAACTGGAACTTTACACGGGAACCCTTGAAAGGATCACGGTTGAGCACGTCATAGAGCACAGCGCTTTCAACCGCAATTTCAGTACGGACGATCTGATGACGGCACTGATCCGTCGTGACAGGCCCCGGGCGCTGGATATGCTCAACGCGCTTCTGGTGCAGGACGAGAAAATACAGGTTTTGCTGGTGATCTCCATTTTCAGGGTTTTCTGGCTGATTCGCTCGCTGAAGGGCAGTGAGGGCGAGAAAGTGGATCTGCAGACACTGGCGCGAAAACTTGGCATATTCGGCACAAAATCCATTGAAAATATCCGCAGAAATCACAGAAATTACAGTATGGACGAGATCGATCGGATTCTGGACGCACTTGTGCAGACGGATGTGAATATAAAGACGAGCAGCATGGACAAATTCAGTAATTTTCTGATATTGTTTGAGGAGATCACGGGACCTAAGTGAAAAAGGGCAGTGTAAAATACACAGATGAGGAATTGATCCGCAGTTTTCAGGGCGGAGAGGAGCGGGCGTTTTACGAACTGGTTCAGCGCTATCGGGACAAACTCTACAATTTTGTCTACCGTTTTGTAGGGCAGGAGGAGATAGCTGAGGATATAGTACAGGATACTTTCATGAAACTGTACACCAGTGCGGACATGTATCGTGAGATCGCAAAATTTTCCACATGGATCTATACAATCGCGGCCAATCTGGCGAAGACGGAGCTGCGAAAGAGAAAACGGCGCAAAGTCATGAGTCTGAACGATATGGGTTTGGACGACCGGGAATATGAGATTCCCAGCAGCAGTGAAGATCCGGGCCGGGAATACGACAGCCGCTTCAGTGAGAGCGACATTCAGAATGCCATGAAAAAACTTGGGGAACAATTCCGCACGGTGATCATTTTAAGAGATATTCAGGAACTGAGTTACGAGGAGATCAGCAAGATCGTGGATGTTCCTGAGGGGACGGTGAAAAGTAGGATCAACAGGGGAAGACAGAAGCTCATTCAAATACTGAAAGGACTTGAATAGGAGGAGGCATTGCTTATACGATGAACTGTTACCGTTTTCAGCAGATCCTGTCGGATTACATTGAGGAGATCCTTTCACACGGCGAACGCCGGAAGGCCGATGTTCATCTGAACGAGTGCCCGCCCTGTCGTGAGCTGCTTGAGGATAATCGTCAATTGATCAGCAGTGTGAAGCATATACCTTTGAAGCGCTGCCGATCTGATTTCAATGCCCGTCTTCAGGCTCGAATCGCTGTTGAGAAAAACAGACCTGCGCCGGTATTGAGGACAGTCTGGCGCAGCTGGACGCGGGGAATCAGTGCGGCGGCAGCCGTTGTTCTGTTCATGAGTGCTGGCTGGATCTCCTATACAGCCTACAATCCCCGATCTGCTGTTAAGCTTCCTGTTCCGCAGGCGGAACAGGCACCTGCAGGAAGTTTTCAGTCCCCGGTTCAGTCCCCTGGAGTGCAGCCGATGATGGTTCGTCAGAACACCGTCATGGACAGTGCTGAGAGCAGCAGCCAGAATTTCGAGAACCGCATTCAGCTGGTTAACGACAGGGAATAAGGCATAATGCCTTCTGCCCTGCAGTTTACCCTATTCAGCATATTAAGAAAGGGACAGCATCCTCTTGACTCATAAGGTCTGGTTTTACCGTTTTTTCTTTATTCTGCTTCTGCTTCTGAGTATTCTGGTCATTATATTCCCCGGACTGCCCGAGGGAGTGGAGAGTGCCGGGGAGATACTGCTGCTCGTGGCCCTTTTCAGTTTTATCCATCTTCTTTACAAGAGGAGCACCCGCGCTTTTCTGCCTGCATTTATCAGTGGCGACGATTCAGGAAAAAGGCATGAAAATTCAGGAGAGTTTTCTGATCCGCAGCAGGATTTCATCCGGCGGACAGGTGAGCGTCTGGCGGCGGCCATACGGGCGGAGAACTGGCAGGCGGCGGCCTTTTATCTTCCGGTGGCAGAGGACGGCACCTTTGACCTGATCGTTGAACAGTGTGATGACAGCATTATCCTGCAGAGAAAAGTGCCCGGTGACCATGTACTCTTTGGGGACGTGTTTTTTTCGGGTCAGGGCAGGGTCCTGGAGATCAGCGAAAAAAAGGAACAGCTTTACAGGTCTGTCATGGCTGAAGGGCCGGCTACCGGGAGAGTATCACTGGAACCTGTACCCTACGAGCACGGCAGTATGGGACTGCTGCTGGCGGTGGGAACGCAGGGAGGGCAGCCCGGCGGAAGCGACGAACAGCTTGTATCACTGTCTGAGAATATTGCTGACCTGGCTCATCTGATTGAAAGGATACATGATCTGGAAAGGGAGAACAGCCGGGAACGGGATTTCAGACTTTTCAGCCTGGAGATGAACGAGATTGAGGACCGTGAGGCAGTTCTGCCGCTGCTGGAAAAGGAATGCCGGCAGCAGTTCGGCTACAGAACGCTCATGTTCGGGCGCATACTCCCTGAGTCTCCGCGGCGTTTGCACTGGATACATATCTCCGGTGAGGAGGCCTCGCTAAAGGAAGGGGACAGTTATTCGCTGCAGGAGGAGTGGCTGAGAAAATGTATGAACAGTCGCGGCCTGCTACTGCCTGATCTCAGGGCTGAGCTTGGGGACAGGGATCCCTTCAGTTTCCTGGAGAAGGGTGATCCTGTTATGTTTATGCCACTGCACAACGGCGGGAAGGCCTGGGGACTGCTGCTGATCTCTGGACATAAGTCCTTGGAATACACTAAAAAAGAACTTGAAGTTCTTCATGATATAGGCGTAAATTTCGCGTCTGCATCCCACCGCCTCTGGTTATCGGAGAGAGTGGGAGCTGCGGACACTCTGGATCCTCTGACCGGGATCATGAACGGCAGGCGGTTCAGGGAAAGGCTCTTTGAAGAAATGAACAGGGCGAAACGCTACGGGTATGCCTTTGCCTGTCTGAGTCTGGATATAGATAAATTCAGGCAGATCAAGGAGATACACGGCCAGGAATTTGTGGATCATGTTCTGCGTGAGAGCAGTCGACTGCTGAGTGACAGTATTCGCAATGTGGATGCGGCTGCACGAACTGAAGAAGGGACATTCATGGTTCTTCTTCCGGGTATCGGTGATATGGCTGTGCAAAACACTGCAATGCGGATCCGGTCCACTCTGGAGTCTGCCCGTTACGAGTACGGTTCGGTGAAGGAGACGCTTCGCTTCCGTCTGCTCGTCGGCAGTTATCCCGGTTCCGGTGAAGAGATAGAAGAGTTTCTCAGCGGAATGCACCCCCTGTAAAGAAATTTAAAATAGAATGAATGGAGGTTGACCATGGCGAGACCAGGAGGTTTTGGAGCCAAGATCGCTAACCGTGCTAAAGAGGGGCGGACCTGCCCTGTATGCGGGGAACAGATCAGTTATGTGAAGCATTTTGCAAGTGACAACAGCATGAAGGCCGGTGTCCGCTTCAAATCCAAAGTCATAGGGATCTGCAGCTGCAACAAGAATGAAGTTTTCAAATAACAGATCTCTGATGCGCAGATAATTATGAACCCCCGGAACCATCGGGGGTTTTTTTGGTTTATTAAATTAAATATGGCAGCAAAAAAACACATATCAGCAGTGGCGTTGAGCCTAGTGATCGCTGTACTCAGCGGCTGTGCCGGAACAGGTTCTCTATCGGGCAAGAGAGCTGCATCGGATCCGGACCGGGAGTACAGGCATTACGAGACGGAGGCTCTGCGTCGTTTCAATTTCGCTGAAATGTATTTCATGGGTGCTGATTATCCGCGAGCCATTCTGGAATACCAGGCTGCGGAGAAGATAGACAGCAGCAGTCACACTATACAGATGCGTCTGGCGGAGAGTTTTCTCAACATCCACAAATATGAGGATGCGCTGAGGCATTACAAAAAGGCGATGAAGCTGGACCCAGAAAGCCGTGAATACAGGAACATGGCAGCCCAGCTGTCCCTGGTGACCGGAGATCTTCCCTATGCGGAGTCTCAGTGGCTTTATCTCATTGAGAAGGATCCTGATTTCCGGGATCCCTATTTTCACCTTTTTGAAGTGTACAGCAAACAGAAAGACAGTGGCAGGGCCCAGGATATTCTAAAGAAGCGGATACAGAGCGATGCCTCGGATACGGATGCGATCAGGGAACTTTTAAGTGTCCTGAAGGAGAGCGGGCAGAGAAGAGAAGCACTTCAGTATGCCATGATGCTGGTTAAGGCCGAACCCGAGATCGGGCAGAACTGGTACGCGGCTGTACAGCTGCAGCTGGAGCTGGAAAACGGGAAGGCGGCAGAACGGCTTATGGAAGAATGGAAGGCCGCGGATGAAAATGCCATGGAGTCTTCGCTGTTCCACGCAAATTATCTGATCTCTGAGAATCGGCCGGAGGAGGCGAGGAATGTTCTGAAGCCTCTGCGGACACGCTGGCAGGAGAACTGGTGGATCAGCCACCTTCTGGCCTTGAGTTTTGAGGACAGCGGTCCTGCGGACAGTACGGCTTATCATTATCGACGTGCGATGGAAGGAGAGGGGGCGACACTGCTGCCTTTTCAGGCCTACAGTATCTGGGCTCTGAGGCAGGAACGGTACAGTGATGCGGCCCAGGCTTCCGGGGAGGGGCTCAGCAGGGACAGCAGCAGTGTTCAGCTGAGAATGATCCGGGCCAGTGCCTATATGGGTCTGGACGACTTGGAGAAAGCCATCGCAGATTATGCCTATCTCCACGATAAACTGCCGACGGATGTCAATATCATGCATCAGCTGGCCCTTCTGTATGACAGGACCGGGCGCTACTCGCTCAGTGATATGCTCTACTCAAGCCTGCTGCAGATCGATTCTCTGGACCATCTTGCGATGAATAACTATTCCTACAGCCTTGTTGAAAGGGACGGTGATCTTGATAAAGCGCTGGACCTTGTTAACGGGGCGATTGAACTGAATCCCGGAAATCCGGCCTATTACGACACAAAGGCCTGGATCCTTTTCAAGGCGGGGGATCTGGAAACTGCCTTGAACTACATGAGAAAGGCGCTTGATCTCAGTGAGGCCAATGCGGAGATGTATTATCATCAGGCTGAGATCCTTCTGGCCCTCGGGAAGTGGGAAAGCGCTGTGGAGTATCTGCAGAAGGCATACGATCTGGATCCTGATTTTGAACCGGCAAGTAAAAGACTGAAGGAACTCAGACAATGACCAAGATCTCGCTTGTGATTCCGGTGTACAATGAAGAAGGCAGTGTTCAGGAGCTGACGCAGCGGATTCTGGAGATGAGCAAAAAAAATGGTTATTCTGCAGACATCGTCTTCATCAATGACGGGAGTCGGGACGGGACGGCAGATGTTCTGAACGCTCTGGCGGAGGCCCATAATGAGGTCAGAGTAGAGCATTTCCGCCATAATCGGGGTAAGGCAGAGGCCCTTCATCGCGGCTTTCGCCTGGCTGAGGGAGACTATGTGGTAACGATGGACGGAGATCTGCAGGATGACCCTGATGAAGTGCCGGCGCTTCTGGCAAAAATAGATGAAGGCTGGGATCTGGTGAGCGGCTGGAAAAAGATCCGTCATGATCCGGTAGACAAGACCCTGCCCTCCAAGGTCTGGAATGGAATGATCCGATTTCTGACGGGGATAGAGATTCACGATATGAACTGCGGACTGAAAGCCTATCGCCGTGAAGTGGTGAAAAGCATCAGCCTGTACGGTGAGCTGCACCGTTATATTCCCGTGTTGGCCAAAATGGAGGGCTATCGCAGTACTGAACTCCCGGTGACCCATCATCCGCGGACCAGCGGGGAGAGTAAATACGGTTTTACGAGGATATTTAAAGGCATTTTTGACCTGATCACCGTTCTGTTCCTCGGTCGATTCACAACCCGTCCCATGCATTTTTTCGGGCTGTTGGGACTTCTTTCCGGCTTTATCGGGATAGGGTTGGAGATTTATATCATTATTTTGAAATACTCATTCGGCGAGCCTTTTCGTTCTCACATGGCCATGCTCATGTTCGGTGTACTGCTCATCATTCTGGGAGTACAGCTGTTTTCAATGGGGCTGATCGGGGAAATGCTGGTTTACCAGGACAGGAAACGCCGCTCTGACGGCGTCTGAGAGAAGCTATGGAAAAGACATCCGGTCCTAAAGAGCACAGGTCCTACAACTACCTGTTTTCTGTGATTGTCCCTACATATAACCGTCTGGACGAGATCCGGGAGCTTCTGGATTCCTTTGATCAGCAGAGCATTGACATGTCACAATTCGAGGTGATCATCGTGGATGATGGATCTGTTGACGAAACCGTTTCCTGGGTGGAAAAAAGGATCGGCGAGAGCCGTTTCCGTCTGCGTCTGCTGAGGCAGGATCACCGGGGTCCCGGAGAAGCGCGGAATCTGGGAATGCAGGCAGCGGAAGCTGAATATATGCTGTTTATTGACAGTGACTGCATTGCCGATGCAAACTGGCTGAAGGCTTATGAGGAGGCTGTGGAGGCCGAACATCCGGGTGCGTTTGGAGGACCTGATCATGTTCTGCCGGAGTTCAGTCCACTACAGAAGAGCATTGATTACAGCATGACCTCCTTCCTGACCACCGGGGGAATACGGGGGCATTCTAAGAAGAAACTTTCAAAATACTATCCACGTTCCTTCAATATGGGTGTTCGGTCGGATATTGTGGCCCGGATCGGGGGCATGAACAAACTTCGGCATGGACAGGATATAGAGTTCAGTCACCGGATACTTGGAACCGGGCAGAGAGTGATCAAGGTGGACGGAGCCGTGGTCTACCATAAGCGGCGGACCTCGCTGCGGCGTTTTTTTCGTCAGGTCTTCAACTGGGGTGTCGCCCGCATCAATCTGTACAAGATCGACAGCGGGATGCTGGAAGCGGTACATTTTATGCCGCTGGTAGGAACAAAGATCATCTTTCTCACCGTTTTAGCCACACTGTTCTTTCCCTACTTTATGTGGCCGATCTGGGCGGCCGGGCTTTCCCTGCTGCTGGGTATGGGCATACACGGTGTCATCAGGTACAGGGACATTCGAGTTCTTCCCTTTATCCCGATTATTGTCCCCACACAGATCCTCGGCTACGGGATCGGTTTCGGCTGGGCCTTCTTCCGGCGGGTTATTCTGGGCAGGGATGCGTTTACCGGATTTGTAAAAAAGTATTATAAGTAGACGGCTGTCAGCTCTATGCCGTCCGGAGCGTTAGCAGATATGAGACAGCACAAAAATCAGTTCAGGGATCAATGAAAGTACAGGCACTCGAGACCCACTGGGACAAGGCTATCAGTCCCAGAAATATGCGAGCCTACAGGGAGCAGTACTGGTACGGTGAACATTTTCTGAATGCTTTTCTGAAGCTGGAGGGGTTCAAAGCTCCTTTGCGGGTTCTGGAGATCGGTCCAGCGGAGGCGGGTCTGCTCAAATATTTTCAGGAGAGAGGGCACAGCTGTGTAGGTCTGGAATACTCCCCCAGCCGTCACGAGAACAGCGTGATCCTGAACAGGGACCTGCCGATCACTCTGACCACCGGGGATATCACGGACAGGGAGAGCTTTCATCCTGAGGTACAGAAAGGGGGCTTCGATCTGGTGATCCTCCGGGATGTGATCGAGCATATCCTCTTCAGTGAGAAACAGACGGCTCTGAACAACATATCTTCACTGATGAAACCCGGTGCCTTGTTCTTTGTCTCCTTTCCTGCAAAATCAGCGCCTTATGCCGGACATCAGCAGGTGGCGTCCAGTAAATTTGTTAAACTTCCCTATATACATCTTTTACCTGATGGGCTCTATCGTTGGGTTCTATCACTGTCAGGGCTCAGGGATGCCCAGGTCGACAATCTGCTGTTCATCAAGGACAACCGGCTGTCAAACCGGCAGTTCATCCGACTTGCCGGCAGAGCTGGTCTGGAGGTGGAGACCTTGGAAAGATACATCATCCGGCCCTGTTATGAGAGCCGATTCGGTATGAAGCGTGTGCGGAACCTGCTGCCCTTATCCGGACTGACGGACTGGCTGTCTTTTGGAAATCTTTATAAGTTAAAGAAAACCGGGAGTTAAATGAAATATTCAGAACTTATTGAACACATTGACCGGCGTCTGGCTCTGAGCATTCTGATTCTGATTGCGGTGCTGGGCTTTCTTTTTAAACCGATGATCATTGATGATCTCTCCCCTGTCGGGGTGGACATAGTGGGAAGCATGGGTGCAAGCAAGCAGCTGAAGGCATTTGAGGAAGCGGAGGGAAAAAAGGCCCTTTGGAATCCCTACATATTCAGCGGAATGCCGGTTTATCCCCGTTCGACACCGAAGATCCTGCATGTGGACACAGGCCTGATGTTTTTGGGAAAAATTCTGGAATGGCGTTTTCTCTACCTTCTGGCGGGGAGTCTCGGGATGCTGTTTTTCCTGCGCTGGCTGAAGATGGACTGGTACTGGGCGCTTGCGGGAGCGCTGGCATTTGCGCTGCTGCCGCACTGGCAGGCACTGATCGAGGTGGGGCACAATACTAAATTCAGAGCGTTTATGATCATGCCCTGGCTGCTGTTCAGCTTTGATGTATTTTTCAAGCGCGGCAGCTGGACATCGGCGGGACTTTTTGCACTGGTATTCAGCTGGATTGTGCGGACACAGCATTTTCAGGTTGTGTTTTACGGAATCCTCGTGCTTTTTATCCTTTACATCTGGCCTTATGTTAAACTATTCACTGAGGGAAAAACAAAGTGTGCGGCGGAGCTGCTGGTCAAGCTGCTTCTGGCGATCGTAGTGACCGTCATGACGGCGGCACAGCCCTTTCTGACAATCAGGGAGTACACGCCTTTCAGCACGCGGGGCGGGAATGCATTGGTCATGGACGAAGTGCAGGAGGCCCGGAAGAGCAGTGGAGTTGACTTCGATTATGCGACGCGCTGGAGTCTGAGCCCGGTGGAGGTCCTGAGTTTTGCCTATCCTCGGCTTTTCGGCGGTTACTCGTCCGAAACCTATGACGGGAAGAAATTTCCTCAACTGACGGGTCGGCAGGTTCCCGGTTACTGGGGGGATATGCCCTTCACTCAGAGTTATGATTCGGTGGGGCTTCTGATCCTGCTTTTCGCAATGGCGGGTTTTTATGCCGGGCGCCGGGAGACCCTTTTCCGGGGGATGCTTTTTTTCACCGTGTTTGCGGTAATCCTGGCCTTTGGGCGGCATTTTGAGCCCTTATACCGTGTATTTTTTGAATTTGTGCCCTACTTTTCGAAATTCAGGGTTCCGTCCATGATCATCAACACCGTGTTCATTGTGCTGATTGTTGCGGCTGCCCGGGGACTTCAGGACATCCGGGGCATGCTGACAGGGAAAGAGAGGAATGTGATCCTGTCGATTCTGGGCAGCGGGTTTGCGCTATCACTGCTGCTGATGCTTCTGCGGGACAGTTTTGCCTTTATGGCGGCGAGGGAGGCGGGTCAGTATGATGCCCAGACCATGGGAATGATCATCGGGATCCGGAAGGAGATCTTCAGTGCTGAACTTATGAAGGGACTGCTGTTCTCGGGTGCTGCACTGACGGCGGCGGGGCTCTTCGCCTTCGGCCGGATCAAGGCGCTACCCTTCACGGCTTTCGTGATTCTGCTGATCACGGCAGAGCTGTTCAGCATCAGTTACCGGGCAAATCGGCACATGGACCTGAGCAACAGCGATCAGGTGGAGAGCAGGGTTTTTCAGAGGACAGAGATCAGCCGGTATTTAAGCGAAGCGGAAGACGGCTACAGGGTTTTTACCCTGGGCAGGGAATTTCAGTCCAACTACTATGCCTATTATTATCCGATGGTGAGTGGCTACAGTGCCATCAAGATGCAGCTGATACAGGATCTGATCGATCACAGTCTGCAGAGCGGCGGGCTGAATATGAACATCCTCAACATGATGGGCTCCCGTTACATCGTCAGTCCTCAGCCCATTGGTGCGCCGGGAATCCGGACCATCGTTCAGGATAAGACCAGAAATGAATTTCTCCTGCTCAACGACAATGCGCTGCCGAAGATCTGGGCGGTAGACAGTGTGTCTGTGCTTCCTGAGGACAGGGAGGCCGTGCAGGCGATGAACCGTCGGGATTTTGATCCCTCACGCATTGCGTACAGTGTTGAGACCACTCTTCAGAACAGGTCTTACAGCGGGGATGCGGCCATTGAGCTGACTGACATGGAACCGGATCTGCTGCGCTTCAGGTACCGGGCTTCTGAGCCGCAGTTCCTTGTATTTTCTGAGATGTATTATCCATTCTGGAGACTGGAGATCAGCGGGGCTTCGGGGGCAAAGGCCGGAGCCGGGGAGACGCTGAATCTGTACCGGGTGAATCATGTTCTGCGGGGGGCGGAGGTGCCGGCAGGTGATTTTGAGCTTGAGATGCGCTTCCATCCGGACACTTATTACAGAAGTCTGGCCATGGTATGGGTCGGGAACGGCCTGCTGTGGCTGATGATCCTGCTGCCGCTGCTGCTGAAGAGACGGGTTTTTCCGAAAGGCGAGGATGCCTGAGAAACTGAAAAAGGTTTTGATCATCACCTATTACTGGCCGCCGGCGGGTGGTCCGGGGGTGCAGCGGGTATTAAAATTTGCCAAATATCTGCCGCAATTCGGCTGGCAGCCTATCATATTGACGGTGGAGAAGGGCGAATTTCCGGCCATTGATCACAGCCTGGAGAAGGACATTCCGGCGGAGTGCAGAGTGTACCGGACAAAGATCTGGGAACCGGGAATGGCCTATCGGAAATTTACAGGGATGAAGGAGGAGGAGGCCATACCTGTGGCGGTGCTGGCGCAGCAGGGGGGCAGCTGGAAGAAGCGGCTGAGCCACTGGATCCGCCGGAATTTATTCATTCCGGATGCGAAGATCGGCTGGATTCCTTTTGCTGTGCGGGAGGGCATGCGCATCATTCGGGAGGAGAAGCCTGATATCATCTTCAGTTCGAGCCCGCCGCCGACGGTGCACCTGATCGCCCGGCGCCTGGCTAGGAAGAGCGGACTGAAGTGGGTGGCGGATTTCCGCGATCCGTGGACGGATATATATCACATGGATTCATCAAAAATAAGTGCAGTCAGCCTGGCAATTAACCGGTCATTAGAATCAAATATCATTCACGGGCTTGATGGATTTGTTACAGTTTCAAGTGATTTAAAAAGACTGCTGTGCAGCAAATACAATGTGAATCCGAGATATGAAAAGCTAATACCGAACGGGTTTGACGAAGATGATTTTTCCGAAATTGGAGAATATCAAAAGGATGATGATTATTTTTATTTTATGTATGCCGGTAAAATTGATAAACAGCAGAATCCGAAGGAACTGTGGAAATCGTTAAAAGAACTGACGCTTGTCA
>JGI10211J34971_10000258_pt1 | contig 41854 bp, 61 predicted proteins | sample Etolagsediment_FD_34971 | JGI IMG/M metagenome (IMG submission 34971) | reverse complement strand
GGAGATTGTATAAAAGTGGGAGTTTCGGTTTCTATAATTTTTTCTAATTCTTCTTTTTTATGTTTATGCTCATTAAAATATTTTTTAATACTGATTGTTCTACCGGAATCTAAATTATAATTTTCTCTACTAATACAATTTTTACAAACTTCATTTACATAGTCTTTATCATTGTTATTTTTCATAGCGTTTCTCAATCTGACCATTGGTTGACTATGGTAAAAATCTTTAAAAGAATTTTTTTCAACAGTTTTTAAATCTCCAAGCACATGAGAGCTCTTGTGTAATTCACAACAAGGTAAGATTTCGCCTGTTGATTCTGTGAATATTCCTACAAAAGGTTTTGGACATATCCACTTATAGTCTTCAAGTTTTTTACTCATTCTAGTAATTGGATAAATGATCTATGCCTATCTGCTTTCTGAACTTGTCTGTGAATACACAATCAATACGCAGTCCGTATTCTTGTTCATTGCTGGTATCACCGCCATGCCAATCTTGATCATTCCAAAATGCCGCGTTGGCATTGATGTAGGTTTTGTTTTTTGCTTCAGGATTCCAAATGTAGAATCCTCTTTTTGTGCTGTGCCTGATGTGTATGAATTCATTGCGATGATCAGTATAACCTTGATCATCACCGTGTTTGCCATCTAGATCTCTGTGTTCAAATGGTTTACCATCATGTTCGCAGTGGAAAAATATCACTCTACCTATGCTTTCAATGATGCCCGTGTTTACTAATTCTTTGATCCAAGCAACCACACCTGGAAAATATTTTGCTTCTTCTGTGATATTTCTTTCTGCATTTCTGTGATCCCAATCTCCTTCTTCCCATAAAAAATAGTATATGTAAGGATCATTGGCCCCTAACACAGACTTCAAATATCTTGTGAATTGATTTCTGGTTTTATAATCTTTGATATTGTTGTACAAGTCATCACCATTTTTTCTAATAGGGTGATCCTGAGGCAGTGCTTTGTATTCTTCCAAAGCCATATAAATTGGTTTCCAATTCAGAGTGTAACTCATGTCTTTAGGATCAAATCCTGGTGACATCCAGGTGCCTTCTTTGGCATATTCTCGTGCGAGAGCAAAACCTCTACATATTTCTGGATGTAGTTGTTTGAAACTGTCTATGTCTATGTGGTCATCTAGACTGATGTATGGTTTACCGCCAATTCCTCTAATCATCAAAGTATTTACTTTTAAATACAGTACAAATAAATTATCATGGCTTTTAAATTGGTACCATATTCTGACGACTTGAATCTTGAAACATTTTATCAAACAGCCAAACAAAAAGGATTTGTCAACAACTCAACCAAAAAAATGTTGGTAGATTCTCTGTCCCGAGAAGACAGATATCAGGTTTGGATGCTGTTGTGGAATGACAGAGTGATTGGATCCACAGCGGCACATTCATTTCCTGAAATGGGACCAGACAGTTATCGTATTGCTTGTCGTATTTGTACATTCACTGATGAACTGCCGAAAGAGTATCAAGTGGTGCGTACCAGAGACACCATAAGAAATCATCAAACTACCACACAACAATTTTTTCAACCAGCAGGCATACGTTGGGCAGGTGAAAATAAAAATTACTATGTGACCACAAATGAAAACGCAGAAGGCACACAACGACTGGTACATTCTATTGTGGCTCCTACTCTGGAAAGTGTGGGTGTTTATACCAGAGTGAAAGATATGGATTACAGAGGTACACTTCAAACTGTGTGGCGTGTGAACGCTGATGTGTATTTTAAACAACTTGAACAAGTAAAACAATGGCCCACTTATGAGTGATTTCAAATACTATTACAACAATGTGCCAGGCAAAGGACTGTGTAGAAACAATTTAATTTATACCAGTCTAATCAACGAAGATACCACAGAGTTTTGTATGTGGTTTCACAATGATTCAGAATATCATAAAGGTCACAATGAAGTGGTGGATCCTGCTCTGATGGAAATGAAGTACCATAGAGAAAAAGATTTCTTACTGTGGTTGGATATTGATCACAAACAGTTGATCCCTCGCACCACACGTTTTGATCCAGATGATCAAAAGATATATTTTGAAATACAAGGTGTAGATTTTTGGGAACAAAGCCATGGCAAAACATATGCTGACGTATTGCCTAATTGGCAAGAGCAGATGCTGTATATCATGGAAACACACAAACAGTTGGGCATATACAAATACAGTCTACATCCTAGCAGTTATTTTGTTATTGATGGAGAATTAAGAACAATCAATTACTTCTTTGCTTATAGAAAGGACGAAACACCCATCACAGTGAAAGAACACATGAGCCATATATCCAAAGAAAGACAAAAAGAATTGTTGCCTAAAATGAAACAGATGAACATCAAAGCGGATGAAACATACTCATTTGATAGATTACAAATACTGTGTCTCGAAAGTTTTAGAAATGTTTACCCAAGCCAATTTATAGACAAGGCAATATCCATTTATAAGTAATATTATGCAGGATACAAAAACAACCAGTCTGTGTGAAATATGCTATCGTCACTGCGAAGCAGAAAGAATCACTAAATCTGATGGAGTACATCTGATCAAACACTGTCCTGAACACGGTACCAGTGATTATCTTGTAGAAGTTGATGTTGATTTTTATAATAATCTTGTGTATGATAAAACAGGATATTCAATACCTCAAGGTATAATGATTGAAGTTACAGATAAGTGTAACCTTAATTGTCCACATTGTTATCACAAGCCAGACAACAAAACTCAAGATAAACCTATAGAACAAATACTATGGCAAATAGAACACAGATTTAATCCAAATGCTGGCGCAGTAATTTTAGCAGGAGCAGAACCAACAGTAAGAAAAGATTTACCTGAATTAATTGTACAAATTAAAAAATTACTTAAAAAATTAGGAAGACCTGAAGATGTGTGTATTCTTACAAATGGTGTAAAACTCTCTGATAGAGCATGGGTTAAAAAAATTGCTGAAGCAGGCACAAACATGGTTATGATAGGTATGAATCATCACTCTTATCAAGGAATGAAAGTGCATGAAAAACAATTAAAAGGAATTGATAATTGTATTGCTGAAGGTGTATTTGTTTATTATGTTGGTTACACACTAGAACACGTGGATCATATGGAAGAAGTGCTAGAAGAAATACAGGCTTTAGGAAACAAAGCATGGCAATACAGAATAAGAGCAGGATCTGACATTGGTAGATCACCAGATGAACCTCAATTCTTTTTGAGTAGACACGTGGCTAAAATAAAAGAAATTTGTGAACGAAAAGGATGGACTTGGGAAAAGAAACCTGCTGATGATAATTTATATCATTACATGGTTAACATAAATGGAATACCACATAGAATTATACAATGGAGTGATCCAAAAACTATCGATATGGAACAATTACAATGTGGCCCTTGGTGCGACTTTGTGCCTGGTAAACCTGTGACTAATTTCCTACATCAAATTATGTTGCGTGATGCTGTGGTAAACGAAGGTAAAAGTTTACACGACACAGTGTCTAGTCAATATCAATTTCAACCAGAAAATGTAGATTATGCTGTTACAGAATGGACCTGGAAGAGTTGGGACGAATCAAAAGTTAAACAGAAAAAAACTATTTAGGTTTATAATTTAATTGTGCGGCATCGATAGTCACACTTTGAAAATACATAGTTTCACACAGTAACATTTCAATTAACCATTTTGACAGTTCTAATGGATTAATTTTTTTACCTTCGATGTGTTCACTGATCTGCGTATCTGTACACCCTAATACAACATTTAAAATGTGTGGTCCATAAACATTTAAACGGCTGTTGATTATTTTATTTTGTTCTTTTTTGGCTTTACTGTAATATTCAAAAAAACTATTGATATCTTGGTTGTTTAAACTTGCTTTAGAACTTAAATTTAAAATTTTTTTACTTTTATTACCTTCCCAAATATTAATCATGGATTTTAATAATTCAGTTTGTCCGTCAAATTGTTCTGGTTTATTCATGGGCAAATCACCATCTGGCCAGGCATTGTTTATAAAAATGTCTGCTTGTTTGGATTCTTCTATGATATTCTTTCTAGATACAGGATCACTTATGTTGTAACCATTGCTTCTGGAAAAGCCCTGCACATCGTGGCCCATTTGAATAAGATGATCAAATAAACATTTACCAATGCCTTTGGTGTGTCCAGTTATTCGGACTATCATAATTTAGATTAGTTTAGGTCTACCCAACCCAATGTTGTGCCGTCAGTGTTGCCTTGGAATTTACCAGTGCCTGTTAGGAAGATAATACTGCCTCTTTGTGGTGTAGGCAGTGCTGTGTCTCTTGCTGACGCATCTGCGTATATACCTGTACTGATAGGACCAGAGGCGGCTATGCCACCATCTACATCTAATTTTGTGGTAGGATTTAGAATACCGATTCCAAAATTACCATCTTTGTTGATTACAACCAAGTTGGTGGTTACACCGTTGTCTGGAGTTGTTCCCATCACAATGTTTCCTGGAACAGCACCTGCTCCCACACTTGCTTGTGGATCAACACCTGCCACTATGAAACTTGATTGTACATATTGTGATCCATCGTGTCCGTAGTGTACGTAACCGAACAATGAATCGTCTGCAACGTTTGCAGTTGGTGTTACAATAGAACCTCTTGATACATATGCTTCGATTGAGTTGAATGTGTTGGCATTGCCGTCATCTGAATAAAGTCTAAGTGAATTTCTGGCTGTGTGATCTGTGTTGAATATTTCTAAACCAACACCTTGTACTGAACTGTTTGTTCCTATTTGAATTCCGTTGCCTGACAAAAGATTTATTTGGCTTCCATCAAAGTCTAAAACACCGTTTGTGATTCTGTCTGAAGCACCATCAATTCTTAAGTCACCATTATCAGCGTTCACTGTGCCTTTGTGTGTGCCTGTTGAATTACCTGTCAAATCACCTGTTACATTTCCTNTAACNTNACCTGTTAGGTTGGCNGTTACTGTGCCTGCACCTACATTAACCACCACAGTGGAATCACCGTTAACAATGTTACCATTAATTGATACTGCGTCAATGTGTGAAGCGTCCACAGTTTGGAAAAATCCTGTTCTCCAAGAAGCACTGCTTGTTCCTATGTCTCTTGTGTTTGAAGCATCTGGAGTGATATTGCTTGGCACTGCTAGGTACTGAGCTGACAGTGTTGTGTCTACTTGTATACCACCTGCTGTAGAACCGTCTCCTACGAATAGTTTATTAGTGTCTGTATCAAGTACTAGTTCTCCAGCCAAAAATACAACGCCTGTTCTATCTGCTGTAGGTCCTCGTCTAATTTGTAATGCCATTTGTTATATGCTCCTAACGATATAATATACTGTATTTATTCCACTTTCAAGATTGCTGGAGTTACTATTTTCGCTTTTTTAGGAAGGTTTTGGTGCGTTTCTGTATGTCTGCTTTGACCTTGTTGGTATCTATCCTAAAATCCACGTTTTTGATGTCATTTCCATAGTGTTCAAACAGTTCTTTTATGTTCTTCTCTAATTCTTTATTGGTCAGTTTTTGACGGTTGGGTTTGACCCTTATTTCCCACTGTTTGCCATCCTTGAACTGCACTTTGAGAGATAGCAAGTATTGTACAGGGATAGATTCTATGCGAAGGTCACCGAACACTTCGGGCCAGTGAGCCACCACTTCCTTAGGCAGTTTCTTTTTGGTGAACTTGACCACTACAGACACTATGCTTTACTTAGACTTTTTCTTTGTTGGCGATAGATCCTCTGCTTCAGCACGTAATCTAGCCGCTTCTTTGTACAAACGATCCGCATCACTTCTCATACGACTTGCTAATTGTTCATCAGTAAGAGGTTGTTCTCCTGCTGGAATATTTGCAGTCTGCGATGAAGCCACTGTGGTTGCTTGAGCAGTTGGTTTAACAGACAATTGATCCACTGTCACTCCACGCTGTTCAGCAATGATTTTGTTCAATTCATCCAATCCAATTGTAGCATTGGTGTTTGGAATCATCTCTACCTCTTTAGTGGCAACTTTGGTCAACTTTCCTGTTTGGTGGAACTTCACCAACATATTCTGACCATCTGGTGTTTGACTTCTTTGTAGTGCTTCATGCAGTTCAAAAGAAGTTTGTGCTGTGTTGCTTTCAACCACACTCATTAAAGCGTCGTGATCTAGAGCATCTAAATCCACAGTTGATATGACAAGAGCAGATTCTGGTTCACCTGGCAATGTTCTGTATGCCACAGCAACTTTTTCTCTACTCTTTTTCATTCTACCTACGTGTTTTATGTCTGGCATTATTTTGCCTCCGCTGGTTTGTCACCTTCTGGGGTGTTTGTTTTATTAGCATCTTTCTGAGACTGTTCAACAATCTTTAAAAATGCTTCTAGTTTATTATAAGTTGCACCCACCATTGCCATTTCGTTGGCTCTGAATGCTCCTCTTTGACTCGCAACGTCAATGATCTGTTTCAAAACATTTAAGTCTTGTACAGTCAATTCTGCTCCAGCACCTGCTTGAGTTTTTGGTGCTTCAGTCGACGCTGGTTGATTGACAACTTGATCCTGAGTAGGAGTTGTCACTGTTTTTGTATTTGTATCTGTCATTTTCATGAGCTCCTTTTATATTTGTATATACAAAGGTATTTAATGACGTTTGATAAATGGGCAACTAAGATTGAATATAGAAAGTTCTTTTGAGTTTTCGAATCCTACCAAAATATAATTTTGTATTTTTCCATCAATATCTACATCAAGATGTTTGCCTACATAGAATCTGCCTTTAAGGTTTTCCAAAATCCATTTTTCTATGATGTCTTCATTGTCGTTCCAATCATAGTTTAATTTTAAGAATTCTAGACCCTTGGGTTTTTTGGTAAATTGTCTACAGTTGAAATAGTTTAAAGGATTTACTTGATTGGTTTTCGAAAACATTATTCGTAGTGTACAGTTGTTCCAAAAGGTGCTTCCATATTCTTATCATGATGACCATTTATCACAAATAATGTATCACAATAATTTTCATCACCCCATGTATCCCAAGGATAGCCATCTGTAAACATAATAAACTTCTTAGGCACAATGTCGTTTTCTTTCATGTATTCCCAGTTTGCCATAAAATCTGTACCACCTCCACCTTCCATTTTGTAACTGTCTATGGATTCACCAGATGCGTTAAAGTCTTGTTCATTGTGTACAGCAGTATCAAAACACCATATCTTAATGTTGTAATCTTTGTATTGATCCATAATGCCTTGCACTTCGCCTAGGAAATCTTCAACCTGTTGATTCATAATAGAACCTGAAGTGTCTATGGCAATACAAATATCAATTGTTTCATCATAGTTTGTGCCTGGCAGTATCACACCTGAATGCCAACCTTTTCTGCTGGGTCTTGCGAAAGTGTAATCATTTTTTACCACACTCTGAATCTGTTGTTGTAGTAATTCTCTCCAATTCATTTTCGGCTCTGTGAACTGTTGAATAATTCTTTCAACTTCTTTAGGCAAGTTGCCAGCACCAGCCGCCTGTGCCGCCGCCATCATAGATTCTTTAATCTCATTTTTAATCTGTTCCATTTCTTCTTTGGAATAAGCAGGAGCCTTACCTTTTTGTTTACTGTTAGGATCTTGTTTCGTTCCACCTGTGCTTTCACCTTTTTCCCAATCAATGTGTTCATCCAACAGTTTGCCTAACTGTTCCATTGCCTTTTTACCTTTTTTGTAGATGTCATCATACACGGCTTCACTTGCCCAACCATCATACTTCCAGTCTTGGAATATTTCTACATCCTTAGGTTTCTCTCCAATGTTATCTCTAACCAATGTATTGTTCACAATATAATCACAAGCGATGTTATGAAGTTGTGGATCTCTGTCTTCTCTTCTAGTCATGTGATCAAACACACAGTGAAGTATTTCATGAGCAATAACAAATTCTATTTCTTTAGATGTCATCTTGCTGAAAAACTCTGTGTTAAAAAATAAGTTTCTGCCATCAGTTGCGGCAGTAGGACACCAGTCATCACATTCTTTGATCTGTAATCTTGTTGCCATGTTACCGAAAAAAGGATGTCTCAACAACAATCCAACTCTTGCTACCACAATTTTATCGATAACTTCTGCTCTCAAGTGCTTTAATTCTTCTGGACTTAATTCTTTTTTTTCTAAAATCTCTGTGCTCATATTATTATAATACTTTCTTTTGGTAATTTAGTCAACCGTTTTTTGGTATAGGGCACCGGTAAAAAGTGCCCTATCCTCAACACTTTTATTTGATGCTTTGAGCGGCAGTAATATACTTGCCGTATTTTTCATGGAATTCATCAAAACATTTGACTGCATCAGGATCAATCGGTAATTGATACTGAGTTAATGCCATCTTGATACCCATAACAACAAGTTCTGTATCAAAGTTGTCCATCATAAATCTAAGAAACTTATTGACTTTGTCGTTAAATTTCTTATCTTTCTTGTCATTTGCTTCTTTGAGTTCATAACATAATGAAACCGTAAGCGAGTACATTGCTGAGATTTCTTTCGATTTCAGTTCTGTTATTTTGCCTTCAAGTATTTCTGAAGGATTAGGTAACTGTGAAGCCACCTTTCTATGAGCCATGAACTTGACCGCAAGTCCTTCGCCCACTGCACCACTGACCAGATCGGTCACAGTGTTTTCATCCAGTTCATCCGATAGTAATTCACTAACGAAAGACCAAGATCTCGGAGTAGCAAAAGAACGACTTGGAGATTTAGGATCAAAGTCATACAAGTCCTTCTTGCTAAAAGTTAGATATCCAACAACGTCTTTGTTCACATTGTTAGCCACTGCCCATTCAAACCAGTCATCAAATTCTGGTTTCATTTCCAAGTGGATAAATCTGTTTGCCAACGGAGCAGGCATTCTGTAAACAACGCCTTTGTCTGCCTCTCTGTTACCAGCCGCCACAATCAACACATTGTCAGGCAATTCATACTGCCCAACTCTTCTGTTTAAGATCAATTGATAAGCCGCCGCCTGTACTGACGGAGCCGCTGAATTCATTTCATCCAAAAACAACACAATGTTCTTGTGTTTCTTTGCCATTGCTTGAGTAGGCAGTTCTGCCGGTGATGCCCAAGTCATATTGTTTTCTTTTGAATTAAAATATGGAATACCTTTGATATCTGTAGGCTCCCATAAACTTAATCTAATATCAATAACTTTTGCTTCAATTGTTTTAGCAATTTGGTGAATGATATCTGATTTACCAATTCCAGGACCACCCCATAAAAAGATAGGTCTTTTAATTTTTAATGCGTGTAATATACTCGCCTTTGCCTTGTTTGGCGACAACTGTCTGGTTGTAATGCCAGGCTCTTGTGTGCTCTTTTGTTTTACCATTTAATGTACTCCTCGTTAAATTGTTGTTATAGTTTAATAATACATTCTGGCAATCAAAAAGTCAAGCACCTAAGAAGTCAAGGTTTATGCGGATTCTAGCGTCTGTGGATAACTTATTCTTGGGATTCCAGCCTAGAAAGTGCTTTGTTGAGACCATATTTTCTGATATCTCCGGAGAACAGCATCAATTCCATAGCCTTCTTTTCATTGGTCACAATCACACCATCGTCAGCAAGGTAGTAAGGACAGTCAATATATTTGTCTAAGAATATGATGGTTTGTGTGGTAAGGTTGAAATCTATAGGAAAAGGCACATCATAAGTTTGAAGTTGCAGTTTGTCCTTGATAAAAGTGAGTCCTTCATCAGTCAATCTCAAACCTCCTGATTCTTTGTTTCTGCTGTTCTTCCACCATTTAGGCATATATTCTCGCATGGTGTTTTCACCTATGCTGATGTCAGCCTGCTTTAGGAATACTTTGGTATAGGTTTCTTTCCAGTTCATTTTTCACTGACAGTTTCACCCTGGGTCAATTTGACCACTGTGAAGTCTTCAGTGTTGAACATGGTGTTCATCTTTTTGGCTAGATTGAATGCGTGTCCAGGATTTGAAAACGATACTTTCTTGTATTTTGGACCCGGGTAGTTGTTCAGCATATTGGCTGATTTCAAATTGAATGGTTTATTTTGGTAGAATACTGCCCATATACCTTCAGCCGCTAGGACCTGTTCGCTCTTGTATGATTTGCGATCTGTGTGTTCCAGTAAAATCGTAGGTTTAGGTCGCGACACGGATGACTCCTCTAATATTTTTTTGGCCCGTGTAGGATTCCGGGTTTTTCACCGTTTTTCCAAAGTACATCAACCCTGTTTGGTTGTGTTTTTTGAGATATAGATAGGTTATGGTACTCATATATAATATGAGTATTTATCTAAAATAAGATGTATTATAGATTACCGCCGTCTACTTTGACTTCTATTGCTTGGTCTTCTGTGCTTGTATTCTGTGCTATTAGACCCTCATAGTCGCCCGCTAAACGGGCCAACACTGTGGCTAGGCTGTATGTGACTTGCTTGGCTGTGTTGATGTCTAAACGCACTTCTTTTTGATTGCTGAGATCAGCACCTTTAACTTGTTGTATGAATTGTTGTATACTGGCTGTGTTAATAGGTTCTTTTGTTGGCATTGCTTAACTCCGTTTTCATTTCTAATGATGTTCTAAATGGGCCTTTGAATGGATAGTTTTCCAAAGTCAACAGTTTAGGGCAATAACTTCGTACCCATCCTTTTTCAAACTGAATAATGTAATATCCAGCACAATATAAACTTTTTGATTTTTTGCTTTTATTGAACAAAGGCAGTTTACGTTTTACATCAAACACCATATTGTAAGGTTTAAATTTTGAAGGATAGTCATACACTGTGTTGTCTTCATTTTCTTTTACTTCTGCTGGAGCACTAACTGTGGATCCCCACATCCAATCTCCGCTGAAATTTTTCTGAAGTTGTTGTTGATTGTCGAATATTTTTGTGCCATCGGAGCAACTGAACATATATCTTCTATCTTCCTGTCTACATATTGTGCCTACTTTTTGTCCGTCTGATTCTAATATCCAGAATCTGTTTTCTAATATCGGCTTTGCAAAAAACTTTGTTGTCATGCTGTTACCTCTTCTTTCATTTTGTATTTTGCGTTTAATGGATCAGCATAACTTTGCGGGTATTCAGCAATTTTTTGCATATCCCATTTGGCACAAAACTTAATTAATTTTAATCCTACTTGTTCAATCTGTTTGGGTTGAACAGACTTCACTGTTTCATTGATGATCTTTCTAATTTCTTCTGGCTGTGCTGTCAAATCACACAGTGTTACATTTCTTTGATAATCGTCCAGCACACGATGTTCTTCACCATTATGATCCAACCAACGTTGTAACATCATATTGTTCCAGTTGTATCCTTTAGAAGTTCTATCTTCAAATGCTTCTTGTAAACCAACTTTCTTTTTTGTGCCTTTTGTACGCACACCTGGAAAAGCCGAAAATACATTGTCTGCTGTGTCACCTCTCATGCATTTTTCAAACAATAACCATTCAGGATTTGGCGCAGGCTTGTCTTCACCTGTTTTCTTATCCTTAACTCTGTTGCCTTTGTCGTCAAAATAACCTTCATGTGTTATAGTGGTTTCTGTAATACCGTTGTATTGGCACACATTAGGAGCAATCAATTGAGCAAAATCGCCATCTGTGCTCACTATGATGTGATTATCATCAGGATGTGCTTGTATAAAGCCAGCAATTAAATCATCTGCTTCCAATTGTGGATGATGTAGTGTGGTACAATTTGTTTTTGTTTCTATAAACTCTTTAAAATTATCAAAGGTTTCCCAAAAAACTTGATCTTCTTCCACTTCTCTTTCTGTTCTGGCTTCTCTAGCCTCGCTTCTGTTTCTTTTGTATGGTGTATAAAAGTCCTTGCGCCATGATCTACCTTCCAAACAAAAAATTACATGATCGCCTTTGAAGTCTTGCCATACTTTTCTAATAGAATTGAATGTGATATGTAATGCCATACCAACTTTTGAATCCAAATCACTCTGTATTGCGTGTCTGGCTCTAAAGAATGTGTTAGCAGTATCTACAAGTATGTAATTCATTAGTATTTTCTTACAATATGCTTTCTTAATGCTCTAGTCAACTCTTCAATTTTATCAATGATACTGATCAAACTGGGATCTGTAATGTACTTGCCAGCCTCTTTTGCTTGATCTCTTAAAGCATCATATTCTCTAATTGATATACGCACCATTGGACTAGTATCACGTGTAGATTCATTCTCATATGTTGCGTCTTCTGATCTGTCATCTGTCATTTTATTCTCCTTTAACTTATTTCTGATTTGTCGTCACTTAGATTTTTTGTGTTGATATATCCAGCACCTCTTGTTGGATCCATACCTTCTTCTTGAAGTATGTTTCTTGCTATTGTTCTAAACCAAGCATCCACAATTTGTTCATTGCTTTCGCCTTTGTATCCTGCGTCCAACAATTTTTCTATGAATTCGTTGTTCCAATCCAATTCAAAAAATCCGTTTTTGATGTTGTCTTCATTTATTTTTGTGTCCAACACACCCACCCAAGGTTCTCCTTTACGAGTTGCTTCTTCTTTTTCTTTCATCAATGCTTCTAATCTTGGATTGGATTCTTCTGGTTTTGTTTCTTTCTTCTTAACAAATATGTCTTTTACTTTTTTTACTATATCCATTTTTTTATCTCCGATATTTCTTTTAGTCTTTGTTCTTCTCTGTCCTTCATCATCTCTTTAGGTACCCCAGGCATTTCCGAATATATCGACATGGAGTCTTGGAGTGTATCTCCATCCTCTTGCCATTGCGAGTTCGGCAACTTTTCTTGTGTTGAGTGTGTATGTTTCTGATCTGCCGCCCAGTGGCATGATATAAACGGGAACGTTGATTCCCACTTGATTGAACTCGGCAACTGCTCTTGTAACTTCATCCACATCGGATGCATCAGCAACCACAAATTTAAAATACATTTCACTGTTAGGAATCCTACTATAAGCAAGAGCAATTTCAGGCTTGATAGCAGTGTGCCAAGGTTCACCTGATACGGAAAGTTTTGGAGAGCACGACCAAGTGACTTGGAATCTGTCCTGTTTTCTGAGATAGTCTTCAAAATCCTTGTGTAAAGTCTGCGTTGTGTTTGTTTCGAATGTAACATTTTTCAAGTCCTTCATTTTTGGATGTTCAAATAGTTCTATGTAAGTCCTTTGCCATCCCAACAAAGGCTCACCACCTGTTAATATAAAGTGTACATCTTGTCCATTAGACATTGTCCACTTGCCTTCAGGAGTTAATGATAACACATGATCCACCACTTTGTCAATGGTTTTGTCCATCATATACTTTTTAAATTCAGGATAGATACTGGCATAAGTGTCACAGCCTGTATGAACAATTGGCAAGTCTTCAAACTTGTTGACCTTGTCCAGTATTCCATTATCCAATAACTCTTTGACCTCGGGATTGTACTTGATTCCTTGTTTCAACTTTTCTGCTCTGTTTGGCTCTTTTGCCAAACCAAAGTTCATACAACGAAAATTACAACCAAACGTTCTTAAGAATACTGAAGGCACTCCTACAAAACGTCCTTCGCCTTGTACCGAATAAAATGCTTCTGAATATCTAAGTTTACTAGCCATTATTTTACGAAAGCAATATAAATCAGCAAAGCAATTATTAATAGTTTGCCATAATCTAAATCGAAAGCAGTGCCTTCTCCAAGATATTTTTCAAACTTTTTTCTCATTATTCATGTCCTTTCATACTCATACAGATATCATAAAACTCTTTCTTAAGTGGAGCGTGTTTATCGAACGCACCCAACATAATAGCAGTTGTCATATCTGATTGATGTTCTTTTACTCCTCTGTGTGTCATACAGTGATGTTCTGCTTTGATCAATACAGCCACGTTTGGAGTTTTAGCATATTTCTGTAATGCTTCAGCAATTTGTGTGGTCATCTCTTCTTGAATTTGTGGACGTTCTGCTATGTGATGAACTATTCTATTAAACTTGGATAATCCAATCACTTCTTTTTCAGGCAGTACGCCTACCCAACATTTGCCCACAATGTTCTGAAAGTGATGAGCACAAGTTGATCTAACACTGATCGGACCGCTGGTGTACAAACTTCTATATCCCATATTAGGAAAAGAAGTCACCTTAGGCGGTTGTTGAAATCTACCACCAAATATTTCATTGATGTACATTTTAGCAACACGTCTAGCAGTGTCTTTTGTGTTGTGATCATTTTCTGTGTCAATCACCAAAGCATCTAAAACTGATGTGAAAGATTCTTCTACTTCTTTCTGCAATTCCACCAGTTCGCCTTCCTCAATATAATCAGCAATATTATCATTGCTGTGGAACCTTGCTTCTTTGTCCTTAAGTCTTTGTCTTATACGTTCCGATGCTTTCATCCTTGCCTCTTAATGTAAGTTTCTAACATTTCTAGTTCGTCATGATATTCAGCAATTATTTTTAATTCTTTTTCAATTGCTTCTAATACGTCAGGATGTTCTCCTACGCCCACAGCCTTTTCCATGTATATTTCAACATTAGCCGCATGTTTTTCTATGTGCCCTTTGGCATGTGCCACAAGTGCGTCATATATACGTTCTCTACTTGCCATTGTTATTCTCCTTATAAGTTATCTAATATATTAACAAATTTTGTCCAATTTGTCAATGATTTGTTTGAGTACAATTTCATTTCCTTCATCTGTGTAGTGATTGGTTTCTCCCCTGTATAAGGGCCAAATATCTGTTAAATCCAGTGTGTGTTTTTCCACAGCAAATTGGTTGCTGATACTGAAGTTATCCACAGCCAAATATGGTATTGTGATGATTCTATTAATTTCTTCCCTCAATAATTGGTATATGTTTTTTTGGTAATCGTCATCGTAATGATGATAAAACCAATTTTTAGCAGTTTTCAGTCTTGGGTTAAACCAATCAAATTTTGAATCGATATCCGAAAATATCAAATCACAATCCTTGTGTAAGCCTTGTTTGTGTACAGGATGTTTGGGAGTGTGTATTCTGCTGGGACTGGTGTGACACACAATCACACAATCATAATTCTTTTGCCAACTTGGATCGTGATCAAATACCTTTTTGATTTGTTGGAGTATTTTGTATTCACCACAACCTGCCTGTGCCACATTGTTCACAGCATTGTGTTTTGTCAATTCTAGAGGCCAACCCTTGCCGTTGGGCCATTCTGCGGCAAAACTGTCGCCTGCGATTAAGATTGTTTTAGCCATGTCAAATATTCTGTTGCTATCAATTTATGATACTGATTGTTAAAATGTTCTTTGTCCTCAATAAAATAATCTTCTGCTGGATGTCCTAGTGTATTTAGATATTGTTCCACCGACTGATCCGCTCTTTTCAATGTATCTATCTTACCAAAATAATCTGTTTTACTGGGCCATGCTCCTCTAGTTCGAAAATTGAACACATATAGTTTGGCATTATTTTCTGTACACAATTTGTCCCAAGCATACATATTCAATAAAAAATCTCTTTTTTCAATTACAGTATTACATTCATAATAAAGTTTTACACTCATATAAGAGTCTTTTCTTAAATCAGGAGAGGTCAAACCATGCTCCGCTGAAAATCCTATTGATGGAATTTTTTGATAATCATCTGCTGTGGGTTTTTGAAGTATTTGTACAGTGTTACCTGATACAGGTTGGTCAGAAAATTTTCTTATTTTTTCTATCGATTCTGGATGTTCATACATAAAGTGATCCAATGGTTCAACATCATACTTTAAGTCAGGGTCAAAACTTAATGTTATTCTATTCAACGGTGCCAAACACAAAAATACTTCATCTATATTATTATATTTTTTAAACATATTTGCTAACCATATAGTGTATAAGTTATTAGTAGCACCTGGTTGAGCATAAATCACAACATTTTTATTTGCGATCTCTGAATACATTTCTGCGTAATTGTTGTCGTTCCAAAAAGTGAAACTGCCAGGACCTACTTTACCTGCTATGGTTTTATAACCTACTGTGTGGCTGTCGCCTATGAAAAGTGTTCTACTCATCTTTGGTGTAGTCTCCCTTGCCAGGAATAACGTGTCTTACACCACCTTTGGGATTTTCACAATCACCTTTTTTTCTAGGAATAAGATGAACGTGTGGGTACATACAAGTTTGTCCTGCCGCTTCGCCCACATTGATTCCTATGTTGAATCCGTCAATAACTCCTTTAGCAATATTGTCATTGCCTATTTTCATTGCTAACTCCATGCATCTAATAATTCTTTCTTGTGTGGCTTCTTTCGGCACAATCAATGAATGTCCTTCTGTAACAGGATATCCGTCATTGTACCAAACCATGTCTTTGAAATCATACACCACATCTTCCCATGGTGCTCTGCCTTCTTCTTTTGCTTTTTCCAGTGTATCAACTTTTATCATCTTACCATTCCTCCCAAGGAAACACAATCCAACATGGATGTACTTCTTTATTAATAGTATAGCACCAATAATTTAATTTGTCAAACTTGCTGGGTGTGTTATGAATCAAACTGGCATACTTTACGGTTTTTATGTGACCAAAAAGATCATAAATGTAATTAAAGGTTGATCCTGTATCATTTATATCATCAACAATCAATACCTTTTTATTTTCTACCACTGCATTCATTAAATTTATTGATTCTGGTTCAGATTTATGATCTCTCAATCTTATGTCCAAAACTTCGTGTGGTTTGTGTAGCCTATGGCTCATGTAGATACCAGGAATACATCCACCTCTATTGATTCCCATGACCACATCTGGCTCAAAATTATCATCAGTCATTTGATCACATATTTTGTCCATGGCGTTTCTGATTTGAATCATTGTGAAATATTGTTTATTAGTCATCAAAATATATCCTCATCAGGATTTTTTGAACAATAATCTGTGTAGCATATTCTCCAAACATTTCTAAATTTTTCATACGCTATTCTCAATGATGGATACTCGTCGCACATTTCTTCTATCTTTGCTAGACTGGGCACTGAGTCTTCAAAAGGTTTTGCTGGAATATAATCATCAAATGTAAAATTTTCCATGCCTTTGCCAGCATCTGCTCTCATCATTTCACCTATGTCCATGGTATCAACCGAACCAATCGAAGCACCTGAAGGTGTAACACCGTAACTGACAGATACACTTTCTGTAGCAGGTGCCCAACTGCCTGAAAATGTTTCATCAGCCACACTGTAGGTTATTTCTGTTTGTTCGGATTTTTTATCTTTTTCTACGCTCATACTGTTAACTCCTCTGTAATATATCGTTGTAGTTCATGATCACCAACATTGTTGGGTATTTCATTTTTATAAAACAATCTGTAACTGTCGGAACCATATTTGCCAATGCCGTATAGTTCGGTGGCATCATCTCCATTCCAGTTATCAAACTGTTCACTCATTCTGTATATTCTTTCTGCTTTCTTTTTTTGCATTCCTAGTGGTTGAAGCATCTGCTCCAACTCAGAAATGTTGGCAGAACTGAGAAGTTCTGTGTGAGTTGCCCAACGTTTAAACAGTTTGGGCAGAACTGCTTTGACTTGCCGACGATTTGTTAGGTTCAAACAGATCACTCCAACCATGTGTTGCCACACATTAGAAACCTGTTGTTGAACCATCAAGTCGTCACGCATTAGTACAATTCTTCGATCTTATCGCAAATCTTTAATTTCTTTGCCTCCTTGGCATCTAACCACACATCTTGTGGTGGAAGTAGTATTTCTCTGATCTGCTTTTCATTCATTCCAATACATTTTTTGTAGTGCTCAATCATACGTTTTGTACTGAGTTCAAATTCTTTTACTCTAGCATACAGTTCGTGTTCTTTACCAGCACTGCCCCAACTGTATTGATGTGACAGAATACTTGTATTAGGTGTTAATATTCTTGATCCTTTTTTGCCTGCTATGAATATTAAAAATCCACATGAAGCAATCAATCCAAGTCCAACTGTTTTGATAGGTATTGTACTTGCTTTCATTGTGTCAATCAATGCGAAAGCGGCATGAACATCGCCTCCTGGTGAATTGATTATCAGTGTTAATTGAGGTAATCTATTGTCTGCTAGATTATGGTTCATAATCCATTGTAAGCAGTTTCTACAAGATTCCATTGTTATTTCTTCCATCAGCACATAAACGCCGTTGTTTGCCAAGTTGTTCTGTTGTGCTGGTGGTGTTCCTTTTTTAGCCATTTGATACCGTTCCATATAGTTTGGTGCCTGAGAAAAATTGCTCTTTTAATCTTTGTTTCTGCTTCAAAACCGCAGGCACATATTTTTTATAATTTTCCATATAATCTTCAATACGAGCAATTATATGTTTTTTGTTTGCTCTGTAACTTTCCATATTCTCGGTCCAATCACTTGGATATAAGAATTCTTTCATTGCCATTTCTGAATAACTCAATCTATCTGGAATCATAGGAATCACATTTAGAATGGCGCCTTCATACCAACTGATACCCAATGTTTCTTGTAGGTTGGCAGAAAACATCAGTTTGGCTTCTCCCAGCAAGTTGTGATATTCATTTTTAGTTAAAGGTCTTTCTTGGCACGTCACAAACTCATATTGTGGCAGTGCGTTTTTTAAATCTTGAAATATAGCAGGTTGCTTTTCTGGAGCCAATCTGTGTGGGAATAGTATTTTATTTTTCTTTTCCATGTTTTGATATAGATCCAATGTGGGTTCCATGTATTCCATTGGCCATCCTGCTCTAATAACTTTGCTGTTATCTTTTGCTTGTTCAAATGTTTTTGTGAATAGATCTATGTGAAACTGTGTGGCAAAAAAGTTATGATCAAATGTGTCAAACATTGCCTGCTCTGTGTTACGCACCCAAGGTTTATCTCCAATCAATCTACCCAAGAAGTCTTGTGGATCATACGAACCGGCGTGCCACATACCACCTATTTTAATCTTAACTTTCAATAATTCTGCCATGTATTTTAATTGTAGCACAGTGGGATTCCAAGCATCTGTGTACAAGAAATAATCACCATTTTTAACTTTGCCATCACAAAACATTTTGCCAATCTGTTGCATTTGGTTTGCTTTATACACATTGGTGCCACCAAAGTTTAAGAATGCTCCAGGAGTTGTGGCTTGTGGTGTATCACCACCGCTGATTGATACAACTTCGTGATTGGTCGCTTTCTTTAGTTGTCGAGGCAAATGATACTTCCACTCTTTGGTGTATCTTGTATCAACTGCTTCTAAATCTACAATATAAATTGTCATTTGTTTTCCCAATACGTTATTAGTGTCAGTCCAGCAAACACCATGAACGCTATGTACAAGGCGTCACTTAAACTTTCGTTGCCTGTATTAAAAGGACCTGGCATATACCAACCATGTCCTATAAGACATATCCCAGCAACTATTCCAAATATGTACGTCAAGGATCGCTCCTTTCTGTTACTCCACGTGATAAATTATCTCGCTACCATTTTCACCATCTTCACTGACATTGATGATAATTTCTCTACCTGGATATTTTTTAGTAATCTCTTGATACAGATCATCGCTTATCATTTCGCAAGATTTAAAATCCAACTGTAATGTTTTTTCAGCATACAGTTTTTCTAACCATCTTTTGAATTGAATAAATTCAATGTCTCTATCATTGTGAAATACTTCAATTTCTACCTTGAAGTGAAATATATGTCTATGAACATAGCCTAAGAATGAAACATCATACTCATCACCTGTTGCTAACTTTGGATCATCCAATGCCGCAGGATATTTGTGAAGTCCTTCTTTTCTAAATGTTACCCATATAAATGATTTTTTATTCATAGTTTATTATAGCAATTTTATTCGTCTGTGTCAACGTCAATTACTGTGTCTCCCACATATTCTTTCCAATCTGTATAGTGCATGGCATCTGTTATTTCTTTAAGGTTTCTGCTCCAAACACCTGTGTTAGAATGGCCCCACGTCACATCATCTATCTTCAATGTGGCGTTGCCGTTCACTTTGTAGATGTTGGGAATTTTGGCACTGATCATTGGAATAAATTTTTTATAACTCATTAAACCTGTGGCTGTAACTGTTTCCATGTATTCAATACCAAAGTCCAATGTGATCCAAAAATCTTGTTCCAGTAAAGATTTCATCATGTCCACCCAAGATTTTAAATCTTCATCCTTGTTTATAATAAAACTCTGACTGGTTCCAAAGTAGATGTGCTTGGCTTTGTGTTCCACAGCCAATCTAGCAATCTCTTCTACAGGTCTTGTGCCAACCACAAACAGTGTTTGCCAACCTTTTGCCACAGTGTTTTCAATCTCTGTGCCTGTAAAATAGATTACCTGTTTACGTTTTGCTGTGTCTAAAGCCATTCTATGTATCCTCTGTTGAATCCTGGCATTCTTTGATTGCTTTCTTTGAAAGCATCTTGCCATTCTGTTGATCGGTCATATCCTTTGCTCCAAAACTTGTCCACATTTAACACACCTGTTTCTATCATTTTGACTGCCATCTTCATACATCTTTGAAAGTTTTTTTGTCTAGGAGATGGAAATACCACTGTAACAGCATTCCATAACAGTTTACTAAAACTGGTTGTGATAGTTTTTGTTTTTTCAGCACCCAACACAATCAAACCTTGTGGTTTAACAATGTCACGCACAAACACTTCATCTCTTGTGTTTAGATCAATCACAATATCATATTGACCGTTGAAAGTGTCTTTGAGTTTGTCTTTCCATAATTCTTTATTGCTGGATCCTATTACATCTATATCAAAGAAATAATTTGCTTGTAAATATTGATACACCACCCAACTTAAAAATCCACTGCCTATAATACACAGTTTGGAATCTTTGCTGTTTCTTTTTTCAAATTGTTCTTCATCCTGCATCACTATGTTCAATCCACACGCCACAGGCTCCACAATGTATTTAGGTTCAACTTCAGGAACACTCACATATGTGCCAATATCTGCGTTGTATTGATCAGCATAAGCAGGTTCACCTCTTGTGGCAACATAATCTCCGACCTTAACATCATCAATGTCTTTGCCTACCTCTAACACTTCACCCAAACCTTCATGTCCTTGCATCTGTAAAGGCAATGGACCAAACTCACCATTCATCATATCGATATCACTTCTACACACACCTGTGAAGACACTTTTAATTCTGATCTGATTGTCTTTGATATCAGGCACATCAAACTCGCCTTCTTCAAATGATCCTTTACCTTCAGTGTATAATATTTTTACTTTTGTCATTAATTCTTTCCTGTATCCATAAATCTTGTTCTATCTGATTATTCCAGAATGTATCATCTTCCAAATGTATCAAACAATCCTTGATCATATTTTCATATGCTTTCTCTGGACATAGTCCTAGGTTGATTGATTTTAAATGCGACTCTCCATTCTTATAAAAATTTACACTCACATCATCCATCAAATTACTTTTCCAGTTGGCGTATAGTATATAGGTTTTATCACCATTTGTCAACTCCATCACAGCAGAATCATCCACATCATACACTCCATCCTGTTTAACCACACCATAATCTGTGCCTGTACAGTCTGATAGGCTCCATCGCTGTTCTAATCGATACTTGTCCAGTTTAAAGTCTTTGTAATTGTGTTTGTTGGCAGATATCATTATACTGATTAAATGTGGCAGTAGATCTCTACTAACTCCACCAAATGCTTTAGACTTGTCAGTGAACCATGTGCCAGGACCTGGAATTCTATTCTTGTTCACCCAATTGATTTGAACCAAATCGCTTGCCTCACAACTTTCAACAATTTGATCAATGTTGTCTCTCCATTGATTATTTTTTGTCATCATAAATCTTGTGGACTTATTTAGGTTCGTTAACAATCTCCAATGTTCAATTGTTTCAACACCTGGTTTTTCAACAAACACAATCTTTGTGTGCTCTGCTACTTTTAATGCTGTTTTGTAATGAAGATAGTTTGGCACACAGATATGAGCAGTGTCAAATGGTGCGTGTGTGCTGATGGCTGTGGTCAGTTCGGTAAAGTCAGGCTTCATATCAGGATTGATATCCACAGTGATCACTTCATGTCCCATTCTTTTTAGAACATCAACATACAACTGTCCGAACCCTAATCCAACAACCAAACTTTTCATTATGATAAAGATTGCCTCATTTTTTCCAATGTTGTTTTTAAAAACAGTTTTGTTTTTTTAAATTTAAGCAATAGTTCTTTGCTAGTCCATGATCTGTCATATGAACGTTCTGCTTCCATCTCGTCCACTTTCTTTTTGTACCATGTGTACTCTTTTTCAACTGCTTTTAGTTTTTTACTTTTCTTTTTTGTCATTTTATGCCTCCTCAAATAAATTAGAAAACTGAGTACTTGCGTTCACAGTTTTCTTACCTGTTGCTCCTCTAGTGCCAATAATTGACATCCAGAATCTTGAAAACTCTTCTATCACTGCGTTGGCTTCATCTCTGTCACTTGTGGCAAACACAGCATTCACAATGTCTCTAAAAGCAATTCTATCAAATTTTTCTTCCACCAACATTTTAGGATTTAATCCTGCGTCATACTGTCTGTTGGCTTCTTGAACTGCTGAAATATGCATCCAAACATTGTGTGCCATCTGTAATGTGTAACTGAATGAATCCCAAGAAGTCTTGCCTTCATTGCCCATCTTGTTGAGATCGCCTGGATTGTAGCAAGTGATATCTTTCAGCATTAATCTTTTGCTGATAGCACTGTCTTTGAAAGATTCAAATATACCTTTTTCTAACACAGCATCTCTAAACAATTTTGTTTCTGTGGCAAATGCTTTATCATCCACACTGGGTTGCATTCTATAAGTCCATTTCTTTTTGTCTTCAATTTCAATGTCTGTGTAAATCTGTCCATTAGCACTGGCTAAGAATGGAGAAGCACAATCAAATGTGATCATAAAGTTTTCATTGTGATACTTTCTAATTGCTCTTTGAACATCTGTTAATAGCACTGCCCACTCTAATTTACTTGTGCCTAAGAAGTGCATCACATCATGTACACCTTTTTCCAACAATCCATCAAATCTCAATGCCACCAAACGTTTCAATGTCAAATGTATGTCGCACATATTTTGACCACCCATTGCCCAACCATTAAAGTGTGTGCTAGGAAATTGTTTAGGATCACAGTAGTGTTTCATTTGTGCGTACCAATCATCTGCTTGTTGGAAGTTTTCACCTTGCAGTACATTCAAAAATTTACAATTGCCATTTCTGTTTTTCATAAAATAGTCATTGTTTATTTTTGTACCGTCTACTGCTTGTTGATATGAACTGATCTTACTTGCCGCCGCACCCGCAGGAGAACGAGATACCCAAGCAGGTATATCCAATATCATACCATAATCCATGTTGCCATCCATGAATGCCAACACTTGCTCACGTTTCTTTTTGGCTTTAGGACAATTAGGATCTTTCCAATCACCTTCCCATACACCTTTACCAATCTGGAATCCACCTGAATCACCCAGTACCCAGTTGTCTTTTCTATCTCTGTTTCTGATGATGTCATCCCTCACAGAGAAGTGATTCATATTCAAATCAGCATGACCCGCCGAATACAAATGCCACTTGTAATAGAAGTAGGTATCTTTGGAACTCATATAGTTCATACCTTCTACACCATGTTCAAAGTTCTGAGGAACTCTTTCTGGTTTTATGTAGTCTTCTTGATGTCTTGCTTTGCCAAGATCCCTAGCATAAAAACTGCTCAACGCAGGAAGAAATGTTGCGTAATCCTTCTGCTGTTCAGTTAAGTTGTCAGTAGGTATGATTTTCTTATCCATATTATCCAAATGCCTTTATTGCCAAAAGTGGAACTAACCAAGGATATACCAAGTGTTCTATCAATTCATAGATCACAAGAGCAGTAAGGACAATGGCCCAAAGTTTAGATGTTTTTGCTTTTTTGCTGACATACTTGAAAACTTTAGAATGCCATTTGCCTATCTTATCTATTATGCCTGGTTTTTTCTTTTTTCGCATATTATTTTGTCTGTGCTGGTAGTATGTAATTGTATTCTCCAATTCCACTATCAACTGTTATCTGCATTGCTCCTTGATCAGAAATACTCATTTTTACTTTTCCGTCAAGACTTAAAATACTGATCACCTGTTGTATCGGCCAACTCCAAGTATTTTTTAATTCTTTGTTCACATTCATTTCAAATATAAATGAACCTGCGTGTGAATTAGCATCACCAAAGAAGAAACTTAAATGTTTGTTGCCTGGTGTTGTTGTACAGTCAGTGGTTTTCACAGTGAACACAGTTTCTTCAACGTGTGCCGCCGCTTGTAATTTTAATCTCTGTATTGCCGCCAACTTAGGTTCAAATTCTATATCCCAAGCAGTACCTTTAAACTTCACAGATTTTAACTTTTCATTGATGATTTCAGTGCTCATAAATCTGTAATCATTTTTAAAATCACCACCTGCGTTTTCAAAGTGTATGTGTGTAGGAATAGTTTTGCCATTTCTTTCTGCTGACTTCACTTCAATCTTTGCTTCTTTTTGATACTCTGGACATTTTAAATGTAGAGCCAATTTGTCTAAATTAGGCATTCCAAACACACCATCAAATTCATTGACCTTGTTGTTTGTGTTTGCTGAAAGAATAACTGATCTGTCCTCAGCCATGCTTTCTATTTTTGTTTGTTCTTCGTTGCTGATCTTCACAAGGCTAAGGAAACCTAGCGAATGTGTATGAGCCACGATGTCTTGTAAGATATCTTTCATATTATTGTTCTCCTGTTTGTTACATTATATTTAGGTTTTGACGAAAAGTCAATGACTAATTGTTCCATCTTGACTTAACTCCAAAATGTTTGTACGCTTTTTGAACACTTTTGGCTTGGAAATAACAATCAGCCAATGCGTTGTGTAGCGACATCTGTATGTCTTTTCTGGGATCTTTTGGCAACATATTGAACAGAGTTCTTGAATCTCTGATTTGCCAATAATTCCAAGGGCAAGGTTGTCCCATTTGGGCATACAAATTCTGTAGTATGGCGTAATCAAAAAGTGGACCTTGACACCAAAGTTCGTCCAAACCCACACACCATTTATTCAATTGTTTAATCATATCTGAAAGAGAAACTCGATCCTCATCTCCCAGTGCTTCTTCTATAATTTTTTCATCTTGTCTGCCCCACCATTCCAGTGTGCCTTCGTCTACATGACGACCAAGTTCACTCTGTTCATCCACATTCACTCTTAGATATAATCCTGTGTGTGGTTCCGTATCTGTGTAAGGATTAAATTTGATAGCACCCAGTGTCAACACAGTGGCATCTGGTCTGGTGCTCAGTGTTTCCAAATCTATCATTCCGTGTACAGCCATCTATCCTCCAAAATCAAATAGGTTGTTGAACGTGTTGTTGCTTTCTGTTGATTTTATGTCCCAGCCCAGCACACCTAACAAGTTGCCTAATTTGTTATCAATCACAGTGCTTTCCATTGTGGCATCATCAAAAGGTAATTCTTTGAACCATTGAGGCAGTCTCAATTCATCTGTTGGATATGCCACACTGGTATAATCCAATGGATTCTTTTTGAGTTTACACACAATTACCTTCATACCATCCATAATTTCTTGAGAGTATTTGTCTCCATTCATACGCTTCAGTGTGTTCCAGTTGATACTGGCTCTCACGTGACCTGGCATATTGGCTTTGCCTTGACGTGCTTCTTTTTTAGCATATTCTCCAATGTTGTTGGCTCTACGTGGAGAACCTTTCTCCCAACCTGGTCTTGTTTTAAATTCATTTCTAAACTGTGTGATTCTGTCCAACACTTTTTCTTCTGTGTTGCCTGTCAGCACCATTAATAATAATTCAGATAAAAAGTCCTGTATATAAACAGGAGTGTCTGATCTTTTCAAGTCAAGACCCATTGCTTTGATCTTACCTGGTGAGCCTTCTTGATCAGTTCTAAATCCTTCCAAGTCATATATCAATATGGCATATCTTTTCTTTGTGATGAACAATCCTGATGTTGCCACACTCTCTCTACCTGCTTGGATCACTTCTGCTCTTGATCTGGAACAATGAAACGCCCTGCCCATAAAACTCTTAAACGAATTATTAACTTCACCTGCCACTTGATCATACAGTTTAACCACACTTTCTTTAGTCCAAGGTATTTGTCCTGCGTCTATTTCTTTTTTAAGAACTTCATATGCAGAAAAATAGGCAGAGTCTGTATCACCATAAATTATTGCTTTGCCTACGTGATTGTATTCGCCTGTGATCACTTCATTAATTTTTGCCGCCATGTGTTTGGATATCTGTCTGCCCGACAGTGTGGTTGATTGTCCAATACGTTTATCAAAGAACCTACAACCTGGATTTAAGATAGCACCATACAAACTGTTCAAGTTAATTTTTTTAACAAGTTGTCTTTTGTCCCAAAATTCTATTTCAGCATCATTCTTTGCCTCTTTGGCTTTTTTCAACATTGCCTGCATTTCCTGTCTTTCCACATACCATCTTTTTAGTAGTCCTGGAATTACTCCTTCAAATTCACTAGTAAATATCGTACCATTGGCACTGATCATCATTGGATTATTGCTTTCAAAGATCATTTTATATATTTCGGCACCACTCATCACTTCTGATTTTCCATCTTCCCAGTCCACATGAATCGAAACATCTTTTCTTTTTTCCATCACAGCATCATATTCCAGTGTGCCGAAATGATTTTCCCAAGCACCAGCAAATGATTTCTTCTGTAGCGTCATCTGTTCTTCAATGTATTCATCTGTATGAGTTGGTCTCAATTGTCCTATCACACATTCAGGAGCCATGTTTAAGGCTCTAATCACAGACGGATACAGTGAATTAATATCCATAGATCCTATCCAACTGTGTAGTCCTTTTTGAGGATATGCCACATAAGCACCTGCGGCTGTGGTTGACTCGTCATCTCTTTTAGGTCTATTAGGAACCTGCACTCCTCGTCTGTGTGCTTCATTTATAATGGCTTGTTCTGTAACTGCCACTGCTCCCAGTGTGGTTTGTAGTAACACAGTGTTGGCGTGTGCCAGTTCATTTGACAATGCTATGAATCTCAACTTACGATCCAACTTGTCCAGCAGTGCCACGTCTTGTCTGTTGTATTCCACAAATGTTCTAAAATCTTGATTGTACAGTTGATCCAAAGATCCTTCATACACAGTTTTCTTTTCTCCTATTTCATGCTCACCTATGGCATCTAATCTGTATGAATGTCTTTCTTCATATGTGTATTTTCTGTAAAGTTCTAATGAATCCAAATGCACTCTACCCACTAGATCATAAGTTTCTTGTTCTCTGCCGTATCTTTCAAATGTTCTTTTCTTGGGCATCTGTTTCCACAAACACAAACGTCTTGTGTCGTCTTTGCTCATCACTTTCTTAATTCTATTGATGATGTAAGGCATATCGTAACCTTCTGAATTCCAACCTGATATCACGTCAGCGTCTTCTATAATATCTAAGAATGCTTTCAGCATGTCTGCTTCATCTTTGTATAGATAAAGATTGTCTATGCCTTTAGTGATTTCTTTGGCTTCTTCTATGTCCATTGTTTTGGGAGGCATAGCGAAAGTAACTATGGTATTCAACCATTGTAATGAAACTGTGATTGCTGTGATCGGCATGAATGGATCGCTGGGTTGACTGAATCCTTTTTCAGGATCAAAGTCTGCTTCAATGTCAAAGAAAGCAATGTTTAAATCTGGTGAATCTTGATTGAGATAGTTTTCACTCAAGCATTGAAATATAGGATTGATGTCAGATTCATACAGTGTTTTGTTTCTATTGATGGCTAATTCTTTGTGAAAGTCTTTAGTGTTTTTACACACAATTCTGCTGAGAGATTTTCCAGTTGAACTTTTATATTTTCCGCCTGGATCTTCGTGATAGAATGTGTATTTGATTGGATATTCTTTGAATACTCTTTCGCCGTTCTGTCTTTCAACGACTCTTATGATGTCGGCTTGTCTGTCAAAGTATCCGTCTATGTAACTCATATGTTTTCCTTTTTGTCATTTGTGGCTGACAAAATACCTGCTATCACTTGTGGCTGATTAAACCTTACCTTAAATAATATAATAGTATACCTCCGAAACCCATTGCTGTCAAGACTAAATTTGTTACAATGAGTGCCGGTTCCTTCCATAGGAAGGATACAATTAACCAAATTACTCCACCCATTGCCAAAAGCAATGGTCCTACCGGATATAATTCAGGAAAGCCTGCGTTTACAAAAGTGCCTACAATTAATATTGCTGTTGCTATCCATTTCAGTTTGTTGCCTGTTGTTGCCTTATCCATATTATTTAGATTCAAACCTATCAAATACTCTGTTGATCACATTGTTAACTCTTACAAAATGTGCCGCTTTAGGCATATCTTTAATTCTTCTTGCTCCAATATAAGTGCAGGTACTTCTTACTCCGCCCAGTATCTGTTCCACAGTGTCTTTGACAGGTCCTTTGTTGTCCAGCACCACTGTTTTACCTTCTGTGCCTCTGTATCCATCTTTTCTTGCGCCGTGTGTTTGAAATGCGGATTCTGAACTCATTCCGTAGAAATATCTCTTGCCATCTCTCAATTCTGTTTCTGATTCATCGTGTCCTGCCAACATTCCACCCAACATCACAAAGTGAGCACCTCCGCCCAATGCTTTGGCAATGTCTCCTGGTTGTGTACAACCACCGTCAGCAATGATGTGTCCACCAACTCCATTTGCGGCGTCTGAACATTCCATAATGGCTGAAAATTGTGGAACACCTACACCTGTTTGTGTTCTTGTGGTACACACTGAACCTGGACCTATTCCAACTTTTACAATGTCTGCACCTTTGATGATCAATTCTTCTGTCATGTTTGGTGTAACCACATTGCCTGCTATGAGCACTTTGTCTGGATATTCTGTTCTAATTCTATCAACAAAATCCACAAATGATTCATGATAAGCATTGGCAACATCAATTGTGATACAAGGTATGTCTGGAAATGCACTCATTACCTGTTTGAGTGTTTGATAGTCCTGTGCGTTCTCGTCCCATATGGCACCTGTTCCAACACAGGCAGATACATATTTGAATTTAAGTCCTGTGCCTGCGGCTTGTTTCCAGTCATCTAGAGTGTAGTGTTTTCTGATCACAGTCAACATTTTGTATTCCTGTAACACTCTTGCCATGGAAAATGTACCAACACCATCCATGTTTGATGCCATGATCGGCACATAAGAAAGTGTCTTGCCACTGTTTTTAAATTTGAACTCTCTCAATATATCCACATCACGTCTTGAACTCAATGTTGATCTTTTGGGTTGTAGCAGTACATCTGAGTAGTCTAGGTGTATGTTATAATCTATTCTCATTTAAATTCCTTCAATAGTTTTTCTAATCTCGTAGCCATCAAAAAAGTCTTTAGCATTAATGGCTCTGTCGTCAATCCAGACGTCATAGACTGGTTTTTTCATTGTGATTGAAGTGTATTTCACATTCCAATCTTTTAATTGTTGATGTGTAAGTTCTGTCCAGTCTTTGCCAGAATTACCACCTCGTGCTGTCCAATAATGTATTTCGTGACCATCATCGTACAACTTATTCAGTTTAGCAATACGCACAGGATCTGGTCGGCTGTCTTCGTAATTGCTGTTTTCATTATAACAAATTGTGCCGTCAATGTCAACCATGTATTTCATTATATCCACCCCATTGCTACACTGAATCCCAGAATATTGGCACAGAAAAAATAGCACACCAACATGGTGGGCCAAATCAATCTTCTTCTGTAAAATGTATAGATTGCCAATCCTGATCCAACCAAAAAGAATGGATACACAACACGCATATCTGGATCCGCGGCATTCAATGCCAATGTCATGCTGGCAATAATATTAACCATGGTGCTGACCATCTCCAACCAGAAACACAATCTATCTTGATTGTATGACTGTTTGAAATAGCCAATTATTTTATTTGTCTCTGCCAACTGCGATAATCAAGTTTTCCAATGAATCGAAATCGTCTGAATACTTGCCCCATTCACCTTTGTGAGCAATTTTAATTGCCTTGTTGATCAATGCTGGTTTGATTTCTAATTCTTCTGCCACTGCTTTCACAGTGTCTTTTAATCCTGCATTTAAATCTTCCACTTCTGAAAGCACATTAGCACCTTCATCAATGATTCTTTTCAATTTTGCTTGTTCTTCTGGACCGTATGTTCTGCCTGCCATTTTGTTCTCCTTGTGGTTGAATGGAGCAACTTAATTGCCGCTCCAAAAAAATTAAGCACTCTTGTAAGCGTCTAGTGTTTTTTGAAACTTACCTGCGTGTGATTTCTCTGCTTTGGCTAGTGTTTCAAACCAATCAGCGATTTCATCAAACCCTTCTTCTCTGGCTGTTCTTGCCATGCCTGGATACATGTCTGTATACTCATGTATCTCACCTTTGATAGCAGATGAAAGATTTTGTTCGGTGCTACCCATAGGTTCACCTGTAGCAGGATCTCCCACTTCTTCTAAGTATTCTAGATGTCCGTGTGCGTGTCCTGTTTCACCTTCTGCTGTGCTTCTAAACACTTGTGCCACTTCATTGGCACCTTCTATATCTGCCTTCTGTGCGAAGTAAAGATATCTTCTGTTGGCTTCCGATTCGCCTTGAAATGCGGCTCGTAAGTTTTCAGATGTTTTTGTTCCTTTTAAACTCATAAGTTCTCCTTGTGTAAGCCTACATTGTACTTAATTTTTACGGAGATGTCAAGTTTATTTTTTGGCTGGACTGTCTTTTTCTTGATAGAAATAATCGTTGGAATCACCAAAAGTTACTGTGCTTTCATTTTCGCAGAAAAACTCTTTGGTACTGACTTGGAAGTCTGGTCTTTTCAATTCTGATGGTGTGAGCGATTGTTCAAACCAAAGCATTCTATTGTTGGGTTGAGCAAAGTATTGTCCATTTTCCAGTCTACCAAAATTGTGTTGTTTGTGTTCTGATGGTACTTCTGATACTCCTGTGTTCACAGTGTTAGGATCACCGTGACAAGCATCAATGGTAAAAAGATATTCACCTTTCATTCTGCCGCCACCGTTCAACATGATTTCCACATCACAATTTTTCAACATTGATTTGGTCCATACCTGAATGTTAGAACTGAATGAATCCCACAGTTCCAGTGTGCCAAGTGGTAATTGTTCTTCTTCTTTGATGTCTGTTCTCCAAACAAATGCTGATATTGGAAATTTATCGTAGCAGGCACCATACTCTGGCAAGTATGCTTCAAACATCAGTGCTCTGCCTTGAACCGATTTGACTGCTATTAAGACTGCTTCAATGAATTCACCATGCCCACGCTGGAAGTCGTGTACGTATTCTTTTCTTACCCAACACTTGATGTATGGTACATTCGCAACAAAGTTCAAGACACAGCCCTCTCATGGTTTAAATAATAACTGTGTGTATTTATTGGATTTTTATTTTTTCTTGATTGGTACGCAGTTGTCTACTCGCTTGCCACCCTTCATCTTGGTGCCCATTCTCTTGTAGCCTTTCCAACACACTTTACCGTCCACACCTTTTTGCTTTTCTGCTTCGTCCAGTGTTTCCCATGTTGGTTTGCCACAATCCTTGCAAGTGTTTTTAGACTCTTTCAATTTGGATTGAAGTTTGTTAGTTAATGATTCTTTGTAATCAATTGATGCTGTTTGTGGCTGTGCTTGTGTTTGTGGTTTTGCTTGTGGTTCTGGAGATAGATCCACTTTGCCTAATTCTTGAGCAACTTTTGTGAGGTTTGCTTTTAATGTGTTGGCATCAACTTTTCCTTTTGGTGGAAACATTTTTTTAATATCACCTTGGGCATCCATTCTTTGAAATGCTTCAGGATGTTTAGGCTGAACAAATTTTCTTAAATATGCCGCCACTAAATCTGTCGGATAACCTTGACTTACGTCTGTTTGGTTCATTCCTGCCACAGTATTAATATCTCTAAACAATGTCTGCATTTGAACGTTTGCTTGATCATCTGCTTGTACTTTTGCCGCAGTTGCCGGATCAAACAATGCTTTTACACTGTTAGGGGTAATTGCTCTACCGGCCGCTTTAATTGTATCTAACCAACCTTCATCTAGGTATGTTACAGTTTCAGACATCATTTCGTATTCCATGTAGTGATACACAGAACTCAAATAGTCTGATGCTTTGGTGATCTTTGCCGCTACCCAACCTTCTAAACCTTGCTGTTCAGAAACTTGTTTTAACATTTCATGCAGTTTGATTGAATATTTTGCCGCTTTGTATAAATCTGATCTTGCCATCTGCACTTCGTGATCCATCTCGGCTTTTTGTGCCATCAGTGCTAGGTCTTCTTTCACAGACATTGATTCATCTTGTATCAATTCTGCTTGGTGTTTTTGTAAATCTTTGATGTTGTTGAATGTGCCAGTAAGTTTACCATTTCTGTATGAGTAGAATTTGCCATTAATTGCTTTCGCAGTCAATCCATATTTGTTCATTTCATTCTTGATATCTTTCTTTTCATCTGAAGAATGACCAAAAGTCTTGTGAACCAATTTGTCTAAATCTTTGTGAAATTTGTCTACTTCTTTTTTGGTTAAATCTGAGTGTTTCATATTGATATTTATCTCTTTATTGGAGCACCAAATATTGAGGTGCCTTTCATGTCCAGTGCGTTATCAGTGGGTTTTTGCATCTTGGCTTTGGGTGGATTAGCCGGCATACCTTTTTTACCATAGGCATCACGTGCTTTTTTGTTGCCAATAGCAATGTGTGGATTAGCCACAGTGGCTATATTGCCGGATGATGTGGCACCTGCTGATGCTACTTCTGATATGATATCTCTTATACGCATACAGTTATTTACCGTGTTTGTATAGATTTTTAACACGTTTAGACGTGCTGTATTTGGCGTGTGGAACCTTTAGATTCTTTTTGCCATATATGTCGCCCACTTTGTGGGTGTATACCAGCATTTCAGGATCCAAACCATAATGATAGTCCACACGGGCTTCTACCATTTTGATGTCCTTGTAACGCATCTTTAGAATTTTTTTCTAATGTTGTCGATCACAACTCTCAATTTTGAGAATTTGTACCAACCATTTAGTTTCTTTTTAAATTTCTTCCACATGGTTTATAACATTTTTTTAAGATTCAAAATAGCATTGTCAATGATTGCTCTGTGGTCATAACTGCCACCTGAACCCACTTCACCTTCACCTGATTTCAGTGCGTCAAGACCTTCCACATATTTTGCTTCAGTGATGTCGCCTGCTTCGAATCTGCTTTTTAATGATAAAATAGAAGAAGCAGTTTCTTTAACCCAACCTGATTTTGAGTCACGTGCTTCTATTAATCTTTCTATAAATTGTGCCATTGTTAGTTCCTTTTGTTTGTATGTATTTATTTAGATTTGCTTTTGCCAGACTTCATATTAGCACACCAGTGGTACATCTTGCCCTTTTCACCACCATATTTTTTGGCTTTGGCTCTCAATGATGTGACAGAACCAGCACAACTGGCCCCTGCTTTCTTCACTCTGCCTGGACGTGATTTTCCCTTAACTTTGCCATCTGCAAAGTTTTCATTGGCTTTGTTGTTGCCCACGTTTTTGAATCCATATCTATTGTTAGGACCGTAACCTTTTTTGTGAATCAATCCCATGGGTTTTGCTGTATGGGGCATCACACGATTACGTTCTACAATGTCTCTGATCTTCATTATCGCAACTGTGGTGGGCGACCTTTATTATCCAATTTGAATCCAAACTTTGCCGCTTGACGTTTTGTTTCGCCTGGCTTCACATCCACTGTGGTATTCTGTTTGGTAATTATGCCCACACCGCCTTCCTTAACCATGTGTTTTTGTTTGTAAGTTTCTAAACCTGCTTTAATTTTTGCTAAAGAATCTCTATTGGCTTGATACAGTATTCCAAATCCGCCAGCACCTTGCCAACGGTCTATGTTGATAGGCCTATCGTCAATCAATATGTTTGCTTGTTTGGTTTTCTTGTCCACAGCATAAGATTCTTTTCTTCCTGTGATTATGATATCTTTTGGTTGCTCAATGTTTTTGCTGATCCAAACTTTTTTCCATTTGGCTGAATTGGTGTTGTCTCCTCTCAGCGGAGATGAACATATGGAAAATGTTCCACCTGTAAATTCTTTAACCATCTTGATCAATTGGTCAGCAGTGGGAAATTTTGGCAGTGTTTCAAAAAAGTTAGTGCCTGTGATACGATTGATAACTTCTGCTTTTAAATCTTTGGTTCTGTCTGAAGTTAATTCTTTCCAGTGATCAACACCATACAATTTTTCAATACCACCAAAGAAGTCAGCCATAACTCCATCCATATCAAGATAGACGATTGGTTTTGGTTCCATGTCTTCATTATACAACCTTTTGTTGTGATTGTCAACCTTGGGTTCCAAATCCAAAACACGCATTAATTGAATCCTAAATGTGTGACTTCCGGATATTTGGCTTTGATTTTTCTGGCTAGTTCGTTGTGGAGTTTTACCTGTCTATTCATGTATCCTTCAGGTCTTCCACCTGATATCATGGTTGGACCACCTGGATTTTTATCAACAGTGGGTTCCTCTTCTGGTGACTGTTTTCCAATATTCTTTTTTAACCACTGTGTGGTCACACCAATAAATTCGTCTATGGGCACAGCACTCATGTCTTCAAAGTCAGCAGGATAACCCAATGCTTGTAAAAATTGTCTCATGCTGGCATTACTCATGTAAGGAGTGTCTAACTCTTTGTCGTTGGCCCAAGTTTTTGGAAACTCCCATACCACTCTCTTTTCGCCATCCCAATCTTTTTCAGTTTTGTAATAAGGAATCATGGAAGCACCTTCTGATACTGCTTCTGCTTCTACTTTTCTGCGTATAGTGAATTTATCCCCTTGAAACTCAACATCTTGTCCCGTAACTAATTGATACATTTTTGCCAACAGTCTATTGTCAAATTCTGGTTTACCATGTCCTGTTTGTGGTTCTTTGATTTTGTTTGCTAACATTTGAACAAATGCTGACTTGTTCATACGTAAATCACCTTCGTTGGTTTCTTCTGTTCTCAATGCTGATCTTTTGTATCCTTTTGCTATGAAATCTTTTTCACGTTCCGCAGGAATCATTATGGTCTTACCATCTTTGTGTACATACACAGTTTTGCCCACAGCACCCATTCTTTTCATGTCTGTGGCTTGTACACCATCTTCTGTTTGTGCTTTACCTTTTTGAACTCTGTCCCAATAGTATGAACTCATTTTGCCATAACCATGTCTCCAAGCCATCTGTCGTAGAGTGGTTTCATCAGAATCTTTAAATCTATCTGCTAATTCTTTATCGGTCATATTAGCATATCTTTGTTTGTTTTTGATTATGCTGGCTGGCATTCGTTCTGCTATAATATTTTCTGTAACAAAACCTCTGCCACCACACACTGAACACTCTTCGTCACCGTGTTTGCCTGTGCCATCACAATGTGTACACTTGGCTGGTTCAGCCGCCATGTCTTCTTTTTTAAGATTTTTTTGTGCCCAAGCATCTAATTCTGCTTTACGCTTCATAACTGCCAACTTGGTATATGGATGTCTTTGTTTAGGATCGTTTTGAATCTGTTGCAGATCCTTCATCAACTGACGATAGTGTTTTTCGTCTCTTGGCTCATTGCTAGTTTTGAATTCTCTAATAAAATCTATTAACTTCATTTCTTTCTTCCTCTAAACTGTACAGGTCCAGTCATATAAGGTCTTGAAAACCACAATTTAAACCAATCTGGATCTCCTGGTTTCAAACCTAATTTCCTTTCTTTTTGCCTCAAAGCAGTGGCAGTGTGACTGATATTTTCACCCATTGATGAATCATTTTGCTCTTTATCAATGCCTGCCAAGCGTTTTAAATCTGCTATATTCATATTTATACTGTGACAGGATCTAATTTTAATCCTGCTCTTACTTGGTTGTACATCTCTTCTGCTGTTTTAGGGTCTATAGGCACAGCATTCACAAATGTTCTCTTGTCACCACGTGCGGCTAGATCTCTCATTTTGCTGGCACTCATGCCTTGTAATCCTTCAGCATCTGGATCTCTTTCTCCGGCACTGACCACTTTGATTGAATTAAAGTTATAGTCTCTACCATTGTATTTGTTTAACAATTCGTTGAATTGATTCACTCTGTCAGATCCTGCCACATATATTATATCTGTGTAACCCATCTGCTCCAACTTTTGCATGGCTTGTACCCATGTTCTCACTGCTTTGTCTCCCACCTTGATTTGTGGAAATATTTTTTGAGCAAAAGTTAATTTTTGTGCGAATGTTAATGGATCTGTTTTTGAGTTTTGTGTGTGGGTAATAAAAATAAAAGGATCACCTGCCTGTGCTTTGATAACCTCACCTATCTTTTTGTGTCCTGCTGTGGGAGGATTCATTCTGCCAAAGGCAAACGCCGCAGTTTTATTTGGTGCTTCTACTATTTCCGTGATTAACATTATTACTCCTCATTCGCTTTTTCGCCATCCATGATTCTCTGCATGAGCATTTTTTTATCTTCTGAGGTAATTTGATCTGCAATCTGTTTTGGAATTTTGTATTTGGTACAGTATTCTTTTATACAAGAATCAACCACAGGCATAAGTGCTTCATTGTCGCCTGTCTGTTTACACTTGTTCATTGTGGGATAGTATTGTTTTCTATAAAAGTCGTCATCATTCATCATGTAGAAATACACATCATCCATTAGATCATAATCTAATTGAGGTTCTTTATCTATTTGATTGAACTCGGTTAATCTTACCATTTTCTACAACTCCAATATCTTGCTTTGGTTCTCGGTCCTGGATTATCGCAGTTGTGTCTAGCACGGAAACTTCTACGTCTTGCAGGATTAGATTTTTTAATCTTCATGTTTGGATCACCAAAGTTAACTTTTTTAATATTTTTTGTTTTTGGATCTCTCACATACACTTTAAATTTTTTAACATCACCACGCATGGGTTTTCCCAGTGAAACTTTTCTGCCTTGGTATTCTGCTTCATCTAACTGCTCATCTTCATTGAACCACATATCTCCATATGCTTCAAAGAAATCATCACCGTTATAAGTTTCTTCCATAGGATCATTATCACTTACTTCTATCACAAAATCTTTTAAACCTTGTTTGTTGTAAACCAATTCTAAATCTTCCACAAGATCATCTGATTCATCTATATCCAATTGTCTATGTAGTTCAACAGTTAATACGTGTTGCCCATCACTGTTTTCAAATGTGATGTATTTTGTTTCGTCTTCCAGCAATCCTATTGTGCTAAGATTTACTGCTGTTGTGATTTCCTCTTCTGTGAAAGGTGTGTCTTTAATTATGTTAAAATAGTGATGCATAGTTCTAATGATTTAATAATATTGAGTTAATTGTTCCATCGGTATAAGTTACGTGTGCTCTTACCCAAACAAAGTTTCCTGTAAAATTATAAACAAAAGCACCTTCTTTACCAGCAGTTGTGCTGTCATATGTAGTACCATCTATATCAAACCAATCAGAATCTACTGGATCAGTTGCCAATGTGCCTTGTATTTTGACAGTGCCAGATACACCAGTAACATTGATTTGTACAGTGTGTAAACCGTCTGATCTGCCATAATAACCATCGCCTTTGTATTTTTCGCCCACAACAGTTTCTACCGTGCTATCGCCCGGATGAGTTGTTGCTGACAGTATAATTTCGCTTGTTGCTGGCATATGTGTATATTTAGCCTATATGCGTGTTTAGATGTTAGGCTTGTTTTTCAAGCAATTTAACACCGTCTCCGATGTCTAAAACAAGTTCTTTGTCTTTGGCAGTGACTTTAACTTTACCACCGTTTTTGAGTGATCCAAACAATAACTCTTTCGCCATAGGTTTCTTGATCTTGTCATCAATCAATCTCTGCATTGGTCTGGCACCCATCTTGCTGTCGTAGCCGTTTTCCACCATGTAATCTATGGCTTCATCTGTTAATTCTAATACCACGTCTTTTTCTTTCAATTGTGTTTTTAATTCCAACATAAACTTACCCACAATTTTGATCAGCACTTCTTTGGCTAGTTTTTTGAACACCACTGTGCCGTCTAATCTGTTTCTAAATTCTGGAGCAAAGAAACGCTTCATATCAGCATCGTCATAATTGCTGTCACTGGTTTGTGTGAATCCCATCACATTTTTCTCCAATTGTTCTGCACCCAAGTTAGTGGTCAAAATCAACACAATGTTTTTAGCACTGGCAGTTTTGCCATTGTTGCCTTGTATAGATCCTTCATCCATTATTTGTAACAGTATCTGTGCCACATCAGGGTGTGCTTTTTCAATCTCATCCATCAACAATACACAGTTGGGATATTCTTGTAATTTTGTAACCAACAGTCCTGTGTTTTCTTCAAATCCCACATAGCCTGGAGGAGAACCAATCAGTTTTGCCACAGCGTGTTTTTCTTGATATTCTGACATATCAAAACGCACCAACTTAACACCCAATTGTTCTGCCAACTGTTTGGCAGTTTCAGTTTTACCACATCCTGTTGGACCCATGAACACAAACGACCCAATAGGTTTGTTGTCTCTTTTTAATCCTGCTTGGGCAACCAACACTTTGTCCACCACCATGTCTATGGCTTCATCTTGTCCATACACATTGGCTTTCATGTTTTTAGAAAGATTAGCAAGGTTGCTGGATTCTTTTTCAGCAATGGATTCCACAGGCATTTTGACCTGTTTGGATAATTCGAACTGTATTTGTTCAGCATCTACAACTCTATCTGTTTGCTGATCTTGTAGATTGAATCTAGAACAAGCCAAGTCTATCAAGTCTATGGCTTTGTCTGGCAGTTTTTTGTCTGTTTGGTATTTTATACTCAATTTGACAGCCGCCTTGATTGCCTCATCTGTAATTGTAGTCTTGTGAAACTCTTCATAGTATTTTTTCAATCCTTGTAGTATTTCCAGTGCTGTTTCTCTATCTGGTTCATCCACAGTGATTCTAGCAAAACGTCTCATTAATGCTCTGTCTTTTTCAAAATATTTTCTGTATTCTTCCCATGTGGTAGATGCCACAACTTTTAATTCGCCTTTGGTCAGCACAGGTTTCAACAAGTTTGCCAAATCGTTGGCAGTGTTTCCGCCTCCTCCTGCACCTGCACCTGATATATTGTGTGCTTCATCTATAAAGCAAATGGCTTTGCCTTTTTTCTTCAATCCGTTCAATACCATTTTGAAACGTTCTTCAAAGTCACCTCTGTATTTAGAACCAGCCAACATGGCTCCTATGTCTAAGTTATACACTTCGTATCCTTTTAAAAACTCTGGACAAGTTTCATTCACAATGTTAAATGCCAGTCCTTCTGCTATGGCAGTTTTACCCACCCCAGGATCACCAACCAGTATCACATTATTTTTCATTCTACGTCCAATAGTTAATGCTATTTGATTAAGTTCATCTATTCTGCCTATCACAGGATCTATTTTTTTCTTTTTGACTTCAGCATTCAAATTGGAAGTGTATTTGTTTAATGCTCTCTTGGTTTCGCTCTGATCAATTTCATCTTCGAATATTTCTTCAATTTCGCTGTGTAGATAATCCATGAACTTTTCTTTATCCACTTTTGCTTCCATAAGGAAATAATACGCCCAACTTTTTGTTTCACTTAACAAACTTAAAAAAACATCTGTCAAATCTATATTGCTTCTACCACTGAACAATACCTGTGTGAATGCTCTATTCAAAACTCTTTCCACACTGATTGTTTTCTTTGGCTTGTATTTGACTATTTTAACTTTTATGTTGTCCAGTCTGTTGTCAAGATAGGTAATCACATGACTTTTGATATCATCCACATCTGTGCCATATCCTTTAAGAATATTACAAAATTTTTCATCTTCACACATAGAATACAACATATGTTCCAGTGTGACGTATTCATGCTTGTAGGATTTGGCTAGATTAACTGCTCTATCAAAAACACTTTGTAATGCACCACTAGGTTCAACCATTTGCTATATCCTTTAATAATCTTTTTTGTTTTTTCTTTGCCATATCCAAACGCAATTTTGAAACCCTTTGATCAAAGGTAATGCCTTGAAGATGGTCGTATTCATGTAAAAATACTCTTGCATGAAAACCTTGTAACTTAATTATACATTCTTTTTGTTGTGTGTCAAGATATTTAACTCCCACAGCATCGGGTCTTTTTATATTCATAAACAGTCCTGGGAAACTTAAACATCCTTCTGTCATTTCAACTTTGTTTGTGCTGACTTCGGTGATCACGGGATTGATAATTGTCATAGGTTTGTCTTCACCCATGATAAAAATTTGGGCATCTAATCCCACTTGATTAGCGGCAAGTCCTACACCATCATATTTTTTCATAATGTCAAACATATCAGCAGATATCTTCTCAGCATCCATAGTGCTAAAATTAAATTCTTTGACTTGCTTTTCTAAAAACTCATCTGGTGCTTTAATTAATTTCATTTTTGATCCTTTTGATTTGTTCAACAAGTTCTGCTTTGCTTACTTTTGGTATGTCAGCCTGAATGTTCAAATAGATATTGCCTCTGCCTCCACCTCGTGTAGGAAGTCCTTGCTCACTAATACTTAACACAGTGCCAGGTTGAGTTCCAGCAGGAATGGATATAGCAAGATTTCTTCCTTCCAATGTTGTGATATTTTTCTTTGTACCTGTCATTAAATCAAACACATTCACTCTTTCCAAACTGTGTAAATTGGATCCGTCTCTTGCCCATTTGGCGTGTGGTCTTATTTTTACTCTCACCATTAAATCACCTCTTGGTAATCCTGTGTGATAATCATCTCCAAGACTTGGAAATTTTATTGTTGAATTGTGTTCAACGCCTTTGGGTAGTTGTAGGTTAACACTTTGCTCTCTTCCGTTGGTCAGTCTGTATGATGCTATCAACTCTTTGCCAGTTAACACATCTTCTAAATCAATTTGTGCTTCGATCACAATATCTCTATTTTTTCTATACTGCTGTCTTCTACCAAATGGTGATGTGCCTCCGCCAAAAAATTGATTGAAAATATCTCCTATATCATTGGGAAAATCATCGGATCTAAATTCATAACTGCGTGATCCTCCACCCATGTTTTGATTGGGTGCTGACCCAAATCTATCATAGTGTGACTTCTTTTGAGGATTTTTTAAAGTGTCGTATGCTTCATTTATTTTTTGAAATTTAGCAGAATCACCACCTTTGTCAGGATGATGTTTCATGGCTTGTTTTTTGTAAGCCTTTTTTATTTCATCTTGTGAAGCGTTGCGATTAACACCTAGTGTTCTATAATAATCCATACGTACATTATATAATAACTCTTACCAAAAAGTCAAGAGCTAAATGTATTTACTGATTATTTTTTATTGTCTTCTGGTTTACTCATTTTTGGTCCTGAACCACAGTATAGACCAAACCACGCCGCACCTGCTCCGACAATCACAGATATCAGACCTGCCTGTGCGTTGTTTGGATCTGGTAGTGCCATAAACCAAATTGTAGATTTATACAAAAGATAGATGTAGGTTGTAATGAATACTCTAGGAAATATTCTCCAGGCATCAACTGCTCTTGCCAAATGAATGATCCAAGCAAAAGGATTAGGGCCTAAGTCTTTTACAGATGTGTCCACTTCCAATTCTACTGATACTTTCTTTTTGGCTGTGTCTTGACTATGTGGCACAACCAATTTGTCTTCTTTTAATTCTGACATTATTTCACTCCTTTGATTTTGGCATTTCTTTTTCTGTGCCCATTCCAAGCCACAAAACCGCCC
>JGI10211J34971_10000257_pt1 | contig 41952 bp, 43 predicted proteins | sample Etolagsediment_FD_34971 | JGI IMG/M metagenome (IMG submission 34971) | reverse complement strand
CGGCTGGGCTACATCGTGCCCCAGCTGCGGGAACAGATATGACCGGTTTCAACCCTGCCAACCCGCTCATCGTTCAGAGCGACCACACGGTTCTGGTGGAAGTGGGCAGCCCCCATTATAAACAGGCTCGCAACGAGTTGATCCGATTTGCCGAACTGGTTAAATCCCCGGAATATATCCACACCTATCGCATCACCCCCCTTTCCATCTGGAATGCCCGGGCCGCCGGCATTTCGGCGACAAAAATCATCGATGCCCTGTTTGAATTTTCTAAATACCCGGTTCCGGAGCATGTCCTGGTGGAAATCAACGATTTTGCTTCCCGGTTCGGCCGTGTGAAACTTCTGCGTCATGACCGAGGGCTCCTGATGTCCACCGACAGTGATGCCCTTTCGGAAGAGCTTGTCCATACACCGGCCGTCGGAGAGTTGCTGCAACATCGCCTTTCAGAGACCGAATTTCAAATCAGGGTTTTTGACCGGGGCAAAATCAAGCAGGAGCTTATCAAAGCCGGATTTCCGGCGGAAGATTTGGCCGGTTATGTGGACGGCGCGCGAATTGATTTCGCCGCCCGCTCCAGGACGTCTTCAGGCCTGCCGTTTTCTTTTCGCCCCTACCAGCAGCAGGCGGCCGACGCTTTTTACGCCAAAGGGGATGATCGGGGCGGGGCCGGTGTCATAGTTCTGCCTTGCGGGGCGGGAAAAACCATTGTGGGCATCTCCTGTATGACACAGCTTCAAACCTCTACGCTAATTCTCACCACCAACGTGACCGCCATTCGCCAGTGGAAGCAGGAGTTGATGGACAAAACCACGCTCTCCGAGGAAGAAATTGGCGAGTACAGCGGCAACACCAAAGAGATTCGCCAGGTCACCATCGCCACCTACCAGATCATGACCTATCGCCCGGACAAGGAGGGTGATTTTCCGCATCTGTCTCTTTTTAACGACCGCAACTGGGGGCTGATCATTTATGACGAAGTGCACATGCTCCCCGCCCCTGTTTTTCAGGTGACGGCAGGCCTGCAGGCCAGGCGGCGCCTGGGGCTCACCGCCACCCTGGTTCGGGAAGACGGCAAGGAAGAGGACGTGTTTGCCCTGATCGGCCCCAAAAAGGTGGATGTGCCGTGGAAAGAGATGGAACAGCAGGGGTGGATTGCCAAAGCCCGGTGCTGCGAGATCCGTATTCCCCTGCCCCAAGACCTGCGCATGCCCTATGCGGTGGCCAACAAGCGGAAGAAATTTCGCATTGCATCGGAAAACCCTTCCAAACAGAAACTGATCCGGGAGATCATGGCCCTGCACAAGGGGAAACAGATGCTGCTGATCGGCATGTATATCGACCAGTTGAAAAACGCCGCCGAAGGCCTGAACATCCCATTGATCACCGGATCCACTTCCCAGAAAAAACGCGACAGCCTCTACCGGGATTTCAAGGATGGCACCATCAGCATTCTGGCGGTTTCCAAGGTGGCCAACTTTGCGGTGGATCTCCCCGATGCATCCGTGGCCATTCAGATCTCCGGCACCTTTGGCTCCCGTCAGGAAGAGGCCCAGCGCCTGGGCAGGATCCTGCGGCCCAAGCCGGGCGAAAACCAGGCCTACTTCTATTCCCTGGTCACAAGGGATACGGTGGAGCAGGATTTTGCCCTGAAACGCCAGCTATTTTTGTGTGAGCAAGGGTATGAATACGCCATTCTGGCTGAAGACGCCTTTTAGCGCTTTTGGGAAATTACGAAGCCATCATTCTTAATTGGGACACAACTGCCATGCCCTGGGAAACAAGCCATTCCATCCAAATCGACCTGGACCAGTTCAAGCTATATCTGAACATTCCCGACGTTCAAGCCATCACCCTTCATTTCGATACCCCCTCACGGCGTTTTTACCTTTCCCTCATGGCCCTGGTGGCCGAAGAGATGAAAAAGAGTGGGATCGCTAACCTACAGGGCCTTTTACGAAGGTGCTAAAACGCACACGAATCCTGAAGAAAGCGGCGATTCTGCGTTAACCGGATAGGCATGCTTCCTTTTTCAGAACCGCTCCGATCTTGCGCCCCAAGTCATTTATGGAAAAAGGTTTCTCGATGAAGTTTACGCCCTCATCGAGAATGCCCTGGTGAGCGATGACATTGGCGGTATAACCGGACATGAAAAGGGTCTGAATGTCAGGCTGGATCTCCGTTATTTGCCTGGCCAGGTCGTTCCCGCTCATCTGGGGCATCACCACATCGGTCATCAATAAATGAATCCGGCCTGAATACTCCCTCGCCATCTCGACGGCTTCGTCCGGCCTGGTTGTTGGGTACACGGCATATCCCAGTCTTTCGAGCATCTTTTTGCTCAAATTGAGAACGCTGATATCGTCTTCCACCAGCAAAATGGTTTCCCCATGACCCTTGGGGATCTTTTCAGAACGGTGTGACGCACTTTGAGTACTGTCGCCCTGGTATTCGGGGATATATATTTTGAAGGTCGTTCCTTTTCCCGGCTCGCTATAGACATTCGTAAAACCACCGTTCTGTTTGGCAATGCCGTAAATGGTGGAAAGCCCCAACCCGGTCCCTTTTCCAACCTCTTTGGTGGTGAAAAACGGTTCAAATATTTGTTCCAATGTGGCCTTGTCCATGCCGGAGCCGTCATCGCTCACGGCCAGCATGGCATATTGACCGGGTACAAACCCCGGACGGGTTGAACAATAGAAATGATCCAGGGTCACATTTTTGGTCTCGATGGTCAATTTCCCCACATCCTCAATGGCATCCCTTGCATTGATGCATAGGTTGGCCAACATCTGGTCTATTTGAGCCGGGTCCATCTTGATCGTCCATAGATTCGGTCCGGGGCGCCATATCAGCTCGATGTTTTCACCGATCAGACGCCTCAGCATTTTGAGCATCCCCTCCACCGTGTCATTGAGGTCAAGTCGTTTGGGGGAGATGGTTTGCTTCCTGGCAAAGGCCAAAAGCTGGCGTGTCAGCGATGCCGAGCGGTTGGCGGCATTAAGAATCTGCTCAAGCTCCCCGTGATGGGAATCCTCAGGATTCATATCTTCAAGCATTAGTTGCGTGTAGCCCTGAATGACGGCGAGATTGTTATTGAAATCGTGGGCCACTCCTCCCGCAAGCCTGCCGACGGATTCCATTTTTTGGGCCTGTAAGAGCTGTGCCTGAAGTTTTTCACTTTCCGCTTCGCTCTGTTTTCGATGGGTGATATCAAAATTGACGCCGGTCATCTTGACAGGAAAGCCATCATTGTTCATTAAAACTCGGGCAAACGCCTTGATGTGACGGATTTCACCGTCCGGCCGAACAATCCTGAATTGGGTATCAAAGGGCTTTGCCCCTTTTATGGCCTGTCGAACTTCGCCGTCAGCTCTTTTCAAATCATCCGGATGAACGCCCTTTTTCCATGTTTCGTAAGCACCTTGAAACCGCTTTGGATCGATGCCGTAAATACGGTACATCCAGTCATCCCAAACCAGGGTGTCGGTTTCCAGATCCAATTCCCACACCCCTATGCCTGCTGAGTCCGTTGCGATTGACAGACGTTCATTCAGGGTTTTGATTTCCGCATTGGCCTGTTTACGGTCCGTAATGTCTGTCAGCACGCCCTGCAATCCGGTGACCCGGCCGTTTCTATAAATTGGCCGGCTTGAAGTTCTTACCAAGCGAAATTCAGCGCTTTTTGATCTGATCCGGTATTCGGTCGGTCTTAATTTATTGTGAAGCACATCCATGAAGGCCGCAGATACCACCGCCCGATCGTCAGGATGAATAAACTGTTCAAACGGGCGACCGATGAGCTGATCATTGGTGTAGCCAAGAACCGTTTCCACCGATGGACTGACGTACGTAATGTTACCTTCATTGTCGACGGCGTAGACCACATCATTGAGGTTTTCTACCAGTTCACGGTACTTTTTTTCGCTTTCTTTCAGCTTTTCGAGCAGGTTTTCTTTTTCAAGAACACTTTGACTCAGTTCGAGGTTTTTATACCCCAATTCTGAAATGAGCCTGGCGAATTTGGTGTAAAAGTCCATTGCCGTATTGACGGTTTGCCGGCTCCATCGGGGCACCTTTTCAAGTGCCTCAATATAGAGATCTTCTTCGAAACCAAATTTTTGAGCCTGGAGACGAAATGTATCGACATTGACCGGCTCGTCCTCAAAGAGAAACTGCCCCAGATAAAGGTTCCCTATTTTATGGCCCCCCACAACAATCGGGGTCGCCATATCCAGCATATTGTTTTTGCACCGATACAACCTGAATGTCCCTGGTTCGATACCGTTCGAAAGCTCAAGATCGCTCTCCATACAGTTTTTTGATGTTTCAGGGTGGACGCGGTGAAATTTTACGCAGATATCTTGCCATCCCTTTGCAACAAGCACTTTCCCATCAAGGTCAAGGACGGCGATACCGATATTCGTAAGGTCATAAAAATCATCCATCAACGATTGAATGGCCTTCACATCGATAATGGATTCAAACTTTAGATTTTTGTGGAATTCTTTAGCGATCGGTTTTTCAATCATGCCCATTACCAAGAAATTTATGTTTTCATTGAATAATTTAAATTGTTTCCAGTGGGTTGTATCACGTGAACACCTTGAAATTCAACCTCACTTCGCTCATAAAAAGATCTTTTCGAGCGCTTCTTTCAGATTCTTCTTTTCATAGGGCTTAGCCATTGCGCCCACAAACCCGTATTTATGAAAATCGGCCATGACCGGATCATTAAAATATCCGCTGGATAAAATTGCCTTAACATCAGGATCAATCTTCAGCAGTTCCCGAATGGTTTGTTCGCCCCCCATTCCGCCCTTGATTGTAAGGTCCAGTATGACCGCACCAAATGGTTCATTCGAATTATCATCCGATAGGCAAGGTGTGGCGGAAAAAAGGAAAGCGGTTAGAACAACGGAAAAAAGAAGTTTGTTTGTTAGATTGAAAATAAAGTTACACATTTTGTTGTTGTCCGATTATGGGAAAATATGGTTTGGCTCAAATAGATGATATTTTTGATTCCCACACTATCTTTAAATCCCGGCCTTTTCAAGAATACATTCAATCCTTCACTTTTTCCAAGAAATATATGGCAGTCAGTTGAACGAAAGGCCGCAAATTTTAGGTTGCACATGAATGTTAGCTTGCGTCTGAGAAACTTTTTTGCTACGGTCCATTTAAGCTCTTTCTATTTGATCTTGTTTTGAATAAGGTTAAGTTATTTTCTTCCAGTCATGTCTAAGTGGCCATAAACGGACTTTTTTCTTTTGATGGAGATCTTTATATGGAAAACACAAAAGGTCAGATCCCTAAGAAACTCGGCGAATACCTGAAGTGTGATCCAAAATTGATTGCAACAGCGCTTTCATCCCACCCTGAAGAAGCAAAACCATCACAACGCAAAACACCCGGTCAAATCCCTGGTGAAATGGAGGCAGTCATTCCGGATGCCCTTCGAAAAGCGATTCTTGAACAGCGATTGGACCGCCTGGCTGGCGGCACCATCTTTTCGGAACTGAATCCTCACGAATTGGACGCACTTGGCAAGTGGGCCAGTGAGGTCGGCATTCCCGAAGACCAAGAATTTATCACCCAGGATACGGAAGGCGAGTGCTTTTACGTACTGGTCAGCGGCCGGCTCAAAGTGTATCGAAAGGGCGAGTATGGTGAGGAAATACTCTTAGCTTACGTGGAACCCGGTGAAAGCATCGGAGAAATGGGTTTTTTTACGGACGGCTACCGTTCGGCTTCCGTCAAAACCCTGACGGAATCCCGGCTGCTGAAAATCAACTATGAAGATTTGCAAAAGGTTTTTGATCAGGTGCCGACGCTTGCCAGAAATTTCCTGGACCTCATGGCAGAGCGGTTGTCCCGCACAGATTACCAGCTTCAGGAAATCGCCGTCAGCAAAGAACTGACGGAAAGGTCTCTTAAAGGCCTTTCAAAGCTGATGGACACATCCCAGATATTGACAGTTCGAGCCGGCATTGAGGGATTGATTCAAAGGGTTGTGACCGTGGCAAGCGAAGTGATGGATTCAGAGCGTGCCTCTTTGTTTCTGCTGGACCACGTGAACGGGGAATTGTGGTCAAAAGTGGCCATGGGCATGGGAACAGAGGAGATTCGGATCCCCTTGGGTCAGGGGGTAGCAGGCTGGGCAGCGCAACATAACGAATCCGTCAATATCGAAGATGCCTATGAGGATTCCCGATTCAATAAATCCGTGGACCGGGAAACGGGATTTAGAACCCGAACGATTTTGTGCGCCCCCATCCGGAACCTCATGGGACAACCGATTGGCGTTATTCAGGTCATCAACAAAAAAGCAGGTGTTTTCGGTCCTGAGGAAGAGCGGATCTTTTCGGTATTTGCCCATCAGGCGGCAATGGCCGTGGAGAATTTCAGGCTGTTTCAAAAGGTCACCACCTATCACGAGCGAATGGACATCATGCTCGATGTGACCACCTCCGTCGCTCAGACCCTGGATCTTGATGCACTCATTTTCAAGATTGTGGAGAAGATATCCCAGGCCTTGAATGCCGAACGAAGCACCCTTTTTTTAGTGGATTCAAAAACCAACGAACTCTGGTCCAAATTTGCCGAAGGGGTTGAAGTGGTGGAGATCCGATTTCCCCGATCACTGGGTCTTGCCGGACTGTGTGCCACCACCGGCCGGATCCTGAACGTAAAAGACGCATACCGGGATTCGCGATTCTATCCGGAAGTGGACTCCCAGACGGGCTTTCATACCCACACCGTACTGAGCGCCCCCATCTTTAACCGGGGAGGCGATGTGATCGGCGTTACACAAGCCCTCAACAAACGCGGGGGTATTTTTGACGATGAGGATGAGGATCTGCTGAAATCACTGGCCTCTCAACTTTCCATCGCACTGGAAAACGCACAACTTTATGCTGATGTAAAAAGTCATTCCGAAAAGCTGCAGGAAACTCTCACAAAGCTGGAAATGCTTGAAAAGGTCAAGGCGCATCTTCTGAAATTCGTGCCGTTTTCGGTGGGCGAGTTGATTGAACAGGACCCCGAGGAACTCGATCTGGAAAAGGTTCCCATGGATGTCAGCATATTGTTTATCGACATTGAAGGGTTTTCCGCCATAACCGAAGGATATGACCAAATGCTGGTCAATGAGATGGTGGAAAGGCATTTCTCTTCCTATCTGGAATGCATTCGGCGATACGACGGAGAAATCATCGAGACGGCCGGGGACGGCTTGATGATTATTTTTAAGGGGGGGTCACTCGAAAAACTCAACCGGAACGCTGTTGCAACCGCCATGGACATTATTTCCGAGAATCGCCGCCTGAACCGCGAACTGAATTTTCCCTGGGGTCCCGTTCATCTGCACCTGGGGGTCAATTCCGGGGAGGCATGGGTCGGCTCCACCAAAATGAAGAGCCTCTCCGGAGAACGGTGGGTGTATACAGCTTCGGGCCTGGTGACGGTACTGGCAGCGCGCATCGGTTCTCTGTCCCGTGGAAGCCAGCTCTATGTGGGGCCGGAAACGCATGCCTGCCTTGGGCAACCTTACGTCAGTGAATGCGTCGGGCCGCACGAACTCAAAAACATCAAGAAACCCGTGCTAATTTATCATATCAAGCAACCCCTTTGACATGAGAAGCGTTCCCGCAACCGCTGGATTTCTCATCAAGAGGAACTCAATCTAGTCTTACGATTTTAACGCTGTGCCCCACCCAGTCTGCAGGGAGATAAAGTCTTCCACTGCTTCCGCTCAGCTTGACGACCTTTTCGACCACCTCTTCCCCATAAATCTTCAGTTTGACTTTCCCCTTTCCCTTGTTCAAGACGTCTTTTTTTGATGTTCTTAACCTTTTTTCACCTGGCATTTTGCTTTCCTTTTTAGCTCTTAAGAAAAGTGCTTTCAAAGGTAACATCATTCACTGTTTGTTCTATATGTTCTCCCAGCAGATCAAATAGCTTGAAATCAAATCGGCAAAGATTGGACTTCATAAAATCCCGATCCACAGGGCTTGCTTCTCGCAGCCATTTGACAACGGATGACTGGTTTTCGAAACGTTGGCAGGCCAGGTAGACAGACAAATCCGCCACCCGGCTTTCCCGGGTTTTAATAGAGATCATATACGATTCGCTAAACAGCCCGGAATTTTTCATGCAACCCAGGAGATGTGGTAAAAGTGCCTGACGCCGGGTTTCAACAATGGTTTGTGTTTTCAACCACTCCGCGACGCCCCGCCGGCCAATAGCAATATGACTGAATTGTTTCGTAAGAGGTACATGCCGTTTTTTGACAATGGGCTGCCGACGTCCGCGCACATGGATCAGAACCAATCTCGGGTTTACAAGCAGATCCCCCACCAGTGCAAATTCACAGTTTTCCGCATAGTTCCCCGCGCATAAAATGGCAAGCTCGTTAATACGGGCCAGGGAAAGCCAATAGAGGCTACCCTTGACAAAGGAAGCGTCATCCAAGAGTTTCAAGAGATGGACCAGCACTTCTTCATTCAGGTTGTGTACGGCAGCCTTTTCTTCCATCGTCTGATTGAACTCGAGTATAAAATCCCGATATTCAATCAGGCTGTCATGAGCAATGTTCTGGTTCATGCTATTTCTTCCTCAATCTAAGTCTTTTTCAGTCCGCCGCGATATGCTTATCCAGTTTGCCGCACGGATTTTATAATCCGGTGTTTTGGATATGGGATCCAGGGAGATGCTCAGCAGCCAGTTAGGATTGGCTTGCTCAAAATAAAAATCCATGAAATTGGAGTCCTCAGGAATCTGATCGTTATATTGGCGAAGGGCATCACTATGTCAAATTAGACATATCGATGGGCGAAAATTCTCATTCCCAAATGGGGACTTCTGTACTTTTGCCGCCCGAATTCGCTTGTGCTTGAACCTTTAGGGGTCAGGCTCATTAAAAGTCTCACTAAGCTCTGACCTGTGGCCTATAGCACAAGCCTTTATCTATGTCAATATAGACATAACAAATGGGTCCGAATTTCTTCTTTTCCAGTTGTGGCGTTTCAGTTGATGTGCTAAGAGAAATCCCTATGGAAAAAGAGATACCATTTCATGTCAGATCAAAAATCTGGATTGAAGATGAATCGGGAAATGTGGTTTTTGGGCTTGGGCGACTCCGAATCCTGGATGCCATAGACCGCCTGGGCTCTATTCAGGGAGCGGCCAAAGAATTGAAAATGAGTTACAGGGCCATCTGGGGCAGAATTAAGGCGACGGAGAACCGATTGAATCGCCCTTTGCTTGTCCGGAACATTGGCGGCCGCTCCGGCGGAGGCTCCGAATTGACACCTTTTGCCCTAAACCTGCTGATACACTTTCGTCATCTCCATCACCGTATCATGACCCTATCCGATTCAGAGTTCGAAAAGACCATGGCGCCTCATTTTGGTCCGGATTAGAAAGCGTTAATCATCTTTGCCAGATTTTGACGGCGAAGCATATTTCAGCAAAATATTGCTGAGATATACTATGAAAGAGCACGTTGGGACCTCCCCTCCCATCGATTGCTGCCTCCTCGAATTTGTCATATGCCAATCAGGGCAAGAGAAACCAAAAGAGAAGGACACCTGACAACCCAAAACAGATCGAGGGCGCGATTATTCTGCGCCAAGGTCCTGCCAGGTCCGTAGCAAAGTAATTACAGGTAAGGACAAAGCAGATATGAATCGGGGAAATCATAACCCCTGTAAAACCGGAAAAAGATCCCAAAATCAAATACGGCACCATTTGATCCTCCATGCCAAGAGAATGCAGGAGACCAAGCAGGAGTGGAAATGTTGCCCCGACAAAGGCTACATTTATTCCGGCAACCATTCCAACCAGGAATGGAAGAAATACAGCTGCGGCAAACAAAGCAACTCCGCCACCAGCACTTTCAGCCATTGCCTGAACAATCCCAGCCGCCTGCATCACATCCTTGAAGACAAAGATTGCCGCGACAACCATAAGCATGGTCCAAAGACTTCTTTTCTTCAGGACTGAGGAAAGGAACCTGAAGCCAAGCTGATTTTGGGCCATAACACAAAAAATTGCGCCGGCCAGAGCGGTAATGACTCCCCACTCAAATGAAATCCTTGGAGCAAATCTGGCAAGCAGGGTCTCCAGACCAATTGCACCGACTATGGCGACAATCAGCGGGAGTCCTTCTGCTGCAATCTTTCTGAGACTCCCTTTAATGCGGGCCGTCTCTTGTTGTAACATCCCGGCATTCAACACTCCAGGCCTCAAGAAAAAGAACCAGCCGATACCGAACATGGCGACAACCCCCGGCCAAGATCTGCTGATCAGTGCACTGATTGGAATATCAGCAAGGGCAACGGTCAGAATTATTCCCGGATACAGGGGCCAGGCCATCTCCCAGACGTGTCTGAACCAGTAATTGATGAGAACCCTGTCTTCGTTACCAAGACGCATGTCGGCGCTCACTGCTTTTACCATTGGAGCTGAAAATATTGCTCCGCCGGGCATTGGCAGCAGACCTATCAGGGCCGGGAAAAATATCAACCGCAATCGCGGCCGAACAAGATAACCGGACAATACCTCCATAAGCCGTGTGGACTGGCCCGATTTTTCCAGGGCATCAGAGAGAACGAGTATCGAGCCGACGATGGCAACCAGAAAGAGAAATTTTTCCTGCAAAAAAGCTAACCCACTGGCCTTAAGCAACACGCCGCTGGAAAGCCCGCAAACCAGCCCCATAAACCAACCTCCCGCCAAAATGGATAAGGCCAGCCCCAGCCTGTTCCTGATGCCAACCAGCATAAGGCAGAAGGCGCCGATTACTTTCACAAAAGGCAGAGCGATCGCAATTATTTCCATAGATCAAACTCACAAGGAGGATTCACCGTGTTTCAGGCATAAAGTTAAAGATAAGGTTTCTTTCGGCAATCAGTTTGGAGAGAATACCTTCTGGCAACTAGAAAAATCAACAGTAACAAAGTGGAGAAAAGAAGGTGATTGACAGGGTCAAAGCATACTTGACCGAAATGTTTTTGCCATATACATTTGATATTCTTTAGAAGACTTCAAAAGACGGCAGATTTCACAATTGAATCATGCTGATATTTTCTTTGTTATGCCACAAGACTTCCTCAACGCTACCTTTTTCCAGATCAGCCCTTAAAATTCTGCCCATGTAGCCCATCTTAAAAGGCCTCCCTTCAGAAATTTTTAACGACTCTATCAAATATTCATTTTCCTTGCAATTTAAATATGATATATTCATGATCAACGGCCGGCACTGCACGCCAGATCAGCCGCTTGTTGAGGGAGACAAATTGGTTTTTTTTCCGCCTCTTGAGGGAGGGTGAATAGACAGGAGAGTCAAGTGAGCAAAGAGCAGATATTGAGTGATTCCGGGGCGTGGATCGAAACGATTATCCGGAATTTCATGGCCGGTTCATCCCGAAACACCATGGAAGACGGATCGAGGGAAACCGCCTGGGATGATGTGCTGGTGGGATTTGCTTCAGGGGCGGACCCCATCTGGCAGCAATATAAAGAGTATATCGGTGCCTTTCACTGGACCCCCTGGGAAGTCTTCACCCAGCACTGCCCCCAGGAAACCGCCGCACCGGATGAATTGACCGTCATTTCCTGGGTCCTGCCCCAAAGGAAACTGGTTCGAGATTCGAACCGGCGGGCCAGAAAGTATCCATCCGAGAAATGGGCCAGAATCAGGGTTTACGGCGAGGCGTTCAACATCGCTCTGCGTCACCATGTGGTTCAGCAGCTTGGCGAAAAGGGACACTTGGCGATCCCCCCCATGCTGGTTCCCAACTGGGCCATCGTTAAATCACAACGGTTTTCCTATGCCTCCTCCTGGTCTGAACGTCATGCCGCACATGCTGCCGGACTGGGCACTTTTGGGTTGTGCGACGGATTGATCACTGGGAAGGGAAAAGCCATGCGGGCGGGCTCGGTCATCGCACGAATATCAATTAAACCAACACCACGGCCCTATGCGAATCATCGGGCCTATTGCCTCTTTTTCGCGGAAGGAACCTGTGGCAAATGCATCGACCGCTGCCCGGCCCGCGCCATCACCCAAGCCGGTCATGACAAAGAAAAGTGCCGGCAACACCTGGCACGCTCCAGAGAATATGTTCAAAAAACCTACCAGTTCGAGGGGTACGGCTGCGGTTTGTGCCAGGTGGGCGTTCCCTGCGAGTCGATCATACCGGTGAAATCTGCCCGTGAGGCCCTGGAACGCGGCGAAATTCCGCCGCCCCCGCCGCCACTGGCCTAACCGCTTGTTAGAAAATAATCCTTTCCATAGAATTCGTATTGTGTAGAATACCCCCTATGACAACCATCGCCACAGACACGACGGACCATAACCTGATCGCCCAATTCAAGGAAGGATCCATGGAAGCCATGGAAGCCATCGTGGATCGGTATGAAAACCGTATTTTCACCTTCGGTCTCAAAATGTGCGGTCAGCTTCAGGATGCAGAAGACATTACGCAGGACACCTTTTTAAATGCCTTCAAATATCTAAATTCTTTCAGGGAAGAGACCAAACTGAAGAACTGGTTGTTCAAATTGGCCGCTACCGCCTGCATTCGAAAACGGCGTAAGAAGAAATGTGAACCGGACCACGAGCTGTCACTGGAAACTTCTTTTGTGAACGAAGACGGCACTTCCGGAACCTACGACATCCCCGACTGGTCGGATGAGCCGTCCAACAACGTACTGCAGGCGGAAATGAAATCGGTCATTGATCGTTCCATCAAAGCCCTTCCCCATAAATACAGACTGGTTTTCAATCTGAGAGACATCGAAGGATTCAACACCAAGGAAACCGCCGAAATTCTGGGAATCAGCATCGAATCGGTGAAAACCCGGCTACACCGGGCACGCACCACCCTGCGGGAAATAATTTCCCAGGCCTACAGGGAAGGAAAGAACGTATGAAGGAAGACTGCCAGAAAAACTTTGAAAAGATCAGCGAGTATCTGGACGGTGAACTGGGCCATGATGAATGCCGGCAGATTGAGCAGCACATGAATAACTGTCCGGAATGTCAGGATTGTTTCGCCGCACTCAAAAAAACCATCGATCTCTGTCGAAAAAGCGCACCGGAAAAAATTCCCGAGGATATGCGAAAACGCCTTAGAACCAAACTCAGAGATTGTTTCGGCAAAGATTGAGGAAAAGGAAAGGAGGTGACGAAACCATACGGGCTTTTTTGATGTTTAACGACCACTCTTAATTTGAACAAGGAGCGTTTGAATATGAAAAAAACACTTTTTTCCTGTTTGTGCATTGCCCTTTTTTTTGCCCTGTCCCTTTTTCTTTTCCCAATTCAATCTCAAGCCGAACCCGTCACCCTGACCTACAGCAATTTTTTTCCACCCACCCACGTTCAGTCCAAACTGGCGGCCGAGTGGTGCCAGGAAGTTGAAAAAAGAACCAACGGCCAGGTCAAAGTGCAATACTTTCCCGGTCAGACCCTCACCAAAGCCAAACAGAATTACGACGGTGTCGTTCAGGGCATGAGCGATATCGGCATGTGCCTTTTCGCGTATACCCGGGGCCGTTTTCCGGTAATGGAAGTGGTGGACCTTCCCCTTGGTTACCCGTCCGGTGTGGTTGCCACCAAAGTCGCCAATGACGTTTACAACAAATTCAAACCCAAAGAACTGGACGACGTTGCAGTGATGTACCTTAACGCCCATGGGCCCGGATTGCTCTTCACGCGAAAGACACCGGTAAAAACCATGGAAGACTTAAAAGGCGTGAAAATCCGTTCCCACGGCACCTCTGCCAAAGTGGTTAAAGCCCTTGGTGGAACGCCGGTGGCCATGCCCATGCCCGAGCTCTATCAGGCCCTGCAGAAAGGGGTGGTCGACGGGGGACTCTATCCAATGGAAGTCAACAAGGGGTGGAAAATGGCGGATGTGATCGATTTCTGTACCCTGGATCTACCCATTGCCTACACATCCACTTTTTATGTGGTCATGAACAAGGACAAATGGAATTCATTGCCCAAAGATGTTCAGGATACCATCAAGAAAATTAACCAGGAATGGATTCCCAAACACGGCAAGGCCTGGGACGAAAGCGACGAAGCCGGCAAGGCTTACTTCTTGAAAAAGGGCGGCAAAATATTCCCCCTCTCACCTGAAGAGGGCGCTAAATGGAAAAAGACCGTTGCACCGGTTGTCGATGAATACGCCGCAGATGTCGAAAAGAAGGGGTTTCCCGGCAAAGAGCTGGTTTCCTACACGGAAGAATCCCTCAAAAAGAACAGCCAGTAACAACTCCCGCAAGACCGACTCGGTCCCGGACACCCCGCCCTTCTCCGCAAGGGCGGGCCTGTCCGCAGGAAAGACAACAAGCGAAGGAGAAATAGCCATTGGATTTTGTGAACCGCCTCATCTATAAAATGGTGGACTGGGTTAAAAACTTAGGCGGCGTGGCCCTGGTGGGGATGATGACCATTACCACGGCGGATGTTATCACCCGCTATTTCGGACATCCCATTTTCGGCGCCGTTGAACTGGTCAGTTTCATGGCCACTATTTTGCTCGCCTGCGCCATGCCCATGACCCATGTGGAAAATGGCCATGTGGGGGTCGATCTGGTGGTTCGGCTGCTCAGCAAACGTTCACAAGCTCTCATCGACACCATTACCGGATTTCTCTCTCTGATCCTGTTCGCCCTCATCTGCTGGCAGTGCGTTCTTTATGCCCAGACCATGAAAAAGACCGGGGAAGTATCCATGAGCCTTCAGTTTCCCAACTATATTTTTGTTTACGTGGTCGCTTTGGCATTTGGCGTACTGGGGCTGGCCGTTTTGCCCCAAATTTCCAACAACCTTCGAACACTATTTGGTAAAAAATGAATCCTACACTGGTTGGTGTTATCGGAATCGTTGTATTGGTCCTGGTATTCTTCACAAGGATGCCGGTGGCCTACGTCATGACCATGGTCGGTTACGTGGGCTTCAGTTACCTGGTGAACGGAACCGCGGGCCTCAAACTGCTGTCCCGTGACTTCTATGAAGTCTATTCCTCCTATGGCCTCACCATTATCCCCATGTTCGTTTTAATGGGTCAAATTGCGTTTAATGCGGGGATCAGCCGAAGGCTTTATGACTCGGCCTACCATTTTGTAGGTTCCTACCGCGGTGGACTGGCCACGGCCACGGTGTGTGCCTGCACCGCTTTCGGTGCGGTGAGCGGTTCATCTCCGGCCACTGCCGCTACCATGGCGACGGTGGGCCTGCCGGAAATGAAACGCTACAAATACGCGCCGGAGCTGTCCACCGGTTCCGTGGCCAGCGGTGGGGGCCTGGGCATGCTTATGCCCCCCAGCGTGGTGCTGATCGTCTATGGAATTCTGACGGAACAGTCCATCGGAGCGCTCTTTGTGGCCGGCATTATACCGGCTCTCTTCATCACTTTCCTATTTGCGGTAGCCATCTTCACCTATTGTTGGAAATATCCCCTTCAGGGGCCGGCCGGGGATAAGTTTACATGGGGAGAGAAAATTCGCTCCCTCAGCAAGATCGGGGAAACCCTGGTGGTTTTTCTTCTGGTCATGGGAGGCCTTTTTACAGGCATTTTCACCCCCACTGAAGCCGGTGGGGTCGGTTCAGCAGCCATTCTGGTAGTGGCGCTCGTGCGCAGACAACTGTCCTGGAAAGGTTTTGTCAAATCCATCAACGAAACCCTGCGCACCTCCTGCATGATACTGTTGCTCATCGCCGGAGCCACTGTTTTCGGTCATTTTCTGGCCGTCAGCCGCATCCCTTTTAATGTGGCCAGTTGGGTTGCCGAACTCAACATTCCCGCTTTTGCCATTGTTATTGTGATCATGTTGGTCTACCTGATAGGGGGGTGTTTTATCGATGCTCTGGCCCTCATCATGCTGACCATCCCCATTTTTTATCCCATTATCATTAACCTGGGTTACGATCCCATATGGTTTGGCATCATTATCGTTTTGGTGACCCAGATGGGAGTGATCACACCGCCGGTAGGCATCAACGTCTATGTGGTGGCAGGCATTGCCAAGGATGTTCGACTGGAAACGATTTTCAAGGGAGTACTTCCCTTTTTGATCGCCCTGATCATCGGCACCCTCATTTTGATCGCGCTTCCCGGAATCACGCTCTGGCTGCCCCGACTCATGTATTAAGACTTCAAGACAGGAGGATCTTTAAATCGTGCAATCCCCTTACTGGAATCCTTTTCTGGAAACCCTCGATCCGGAAGCGCTCAAAGCCATTCAGCTCAAGAAATTTCAAAACATTGTCTCCTGGGCTTTTGAACGCTCTCCCTATTACCGGGAGGTGTATCAAAAGGCGGGACTTGAACCGCAAGACATAAAAACCTGGGATGATGTTTCAAAAGTCCCCAAAACGGACAAAGCCCGGCTTAAGGAAGGCCAGGAAGGGGAGCCCTTTCCCTATGGCCGACTGCTCTGCCAGCCCCTTGAAGAAGTGGCTGAATTCCGTCAAACCAGCGGCACAACCGGAAAGCCGGTTTACCAGGCGGACTCTTGGGCAGATTGGGAATGGTGGTCCGAATCCTGGTGCTACATTCTGTGGTCCCAGGGGTATCGCGCAACGGACCGAGTTTTTTTCCCTTTTGGCTATAACGTGTTTGTAGCATTCTGGGCGGCCCATTACGCCGCTGAAAAACTGGGGTGTGAAGTGGTGCCGGGTGGTGTCCTGGATACGGCCTCGCGAGTTCTCAAGATGCAGGAGCTTCAGACCACGGCCATGATGGGCACCCCCACCTACCTGCTTAACATGGCGGATGTGGCCCGCAACCGACTGGGAATCGATCCTCGAACTCTGCCCATCTCGCGCATCACCTGCGCCGGCGAACCGGGGGCCTCCATTCCCGCCACCAAAAAAAGGCTGGAAGATGCCTGGGGGGCAAAGGTTTATGATCATGCGGGCGCCACTGAGATCGGGGCCTGGAGTTATGAATGCAGTGAACAACCCGGGGGCCTTCATGTGAATGAAGGGCTCTTTCTGGTGGAAATTGAGGACGTGGATACGGGCGCATTGATCACGGAACCCGGCAAAAAAGGAAAGATGATCATCACGGCCTTTGACCGGTTCGCGCAACCCTGCATCCGTTTTGATTCCAAGGACATCATTGAATGGCAACGGTCGCCCTGCCCCTGCGGCCGCACCTACCCGCTCATCAAAGGTGGGGTTCAGGGACGGGCCGACGATATCACCAAGGTCAAAGGCGTACTGCTGTCGCCTTCAGCCATCGAAGAGGTGGTCCGGGGATTTTTAGAACTTTCCGACGAATACGAAGTCACGGTGGAGCGGATCGGGGACAATGAGAAAATTACACTAAAGATTGAACTGGCGTCAGGCGCTGAGTCCAAAGAAAAAGAGATTGTTGCACGGTTATCCAATGCATTGAGGCTAAACACCAACCTTGGATATATAATCGAGGTGCATCCTTTGGGTTCTCTCCCCCGGTATGAAGTAAAGGCCCGAAGATTTAAAGATTTAAGAAAAATCCACTAAATATAAGGACAACCATTGGAAACAGAAAAACTTGAGAAGATTCGTCAGAGCGTGGAGAGTCTCGCAAAAACCGCGGAAACCCTTGCATCCGAGGCGAATGAATTTCCAGCCATTTTACAAAATACCAAGCGTTTAAACGCTTGCATTCGAATGATGGAAATGGCGCTTGGGCAACTCACCATGATCCCAGGCAAAACCGCCTGAGCTTTTTCCAGCCAGGAGTTTAAAGGCTGCCGTTAGAAATAAAGACTTCCACCTGTTTTTCAACCTGATCCCGAACATTTCGCATGAAATCAATAGACGCCTTCGAAGGATCCGGCAAGTCCCAATCCCGTGTAATGGCCCCGGGGAAAACGGGGCACTCAACTTCACAGCCCATGGACACCACCGCATCCGGTTTCCATCCATCCGGCAGATCCGAAATCGCCGACGGCTTCAAATAGGCCATATCAACCTCTTTTTCAGCCATCACTTGCTCCATCATTGGATTGACACGCTCAGCGGGGTCATTTCCGGCACTTTCAACTTCAAACCGATCACCGGCCATTTGCCGGGTGAACGCCGCCGCCATCTGACTGCGGCAGGCGTTTTCACGACATACAAACAGAACCTTTTTCCGATTCAGAAAAGGCTCTGTCAACTCTCTTGCTTTGGCCTTCGCCTCTTCCAGGGCCGTTGGATGCGAGTCGATATCCCCAATGCTCTCAACCTTTCGGTACCCCAGGGTTCCCTCAAAACCGGCACCGATCGCATCAAAAAAATATTTTGCCGTCAAATTCGTGCCGTCGAAAATGGTCTTCCCCTTGGTGGCGCCAACCGCCAATAAAAATCCTTGGCGCCATTTGCGACCCGGATCCTCCATTCCCAGCGAATATTTCCTTGACCAAAGCGCCTGAGATCGATCTATAAAAAGTTTCATTTGTGCCGTCGGCCCATAAAAATAGATGGGCGTGGCCAATACCACCAGGTCCGATTTCCGCAATACCGGGTAAATTGCCTGCATATCATCATCCCGCGGACAATATCCCTTCTTCTCACAGGTTCCACATCCCAGGCATGGAAGGATTTTCATCCTGGTTACATCCAGGTTCTTGACAATCCCCCCCCAATTCTCCACCTCACCTAAAAAAGTTGACAAGAGGGTGCTGGTATTTCCTTTGGCCCTGGGGCTACCCTGCAAACCGAGGACAAACATATAAGAATTCCTTTCCAGGCNAATTGNTATGGTTTAAATGCGGATTTCAAAAGGAAGGCGGTCTTCTTTCNGGAACATACTCATGGGGTATTTTTCCTTCGTTCCATTCCNTGGAAACATAAAAGTTACAATAACAGCTTCCATATTCCCGAACATCCCCTTCCCTGTAGATGCAGGGGCACATGATGTCTTTGTCTTTTTCCCGATCTCCGGAGGCCAACCTGCAGGGGCAGCTCATATAACCGTAGCGATTCTTGTTGTCGACAAGCCCTTGAATTAAATCGAACACCAGTTTTTTATCACTGCTGAAGTAAAACCCTTTTGGCTCCTGCACTTTTCTGAGCAGCTCATAAAGCTTTTCGACCTCACTCATAACCCCAATGCCTCCCTGATTTCATCTTCCTTATATCCGACAATAACTTTGTCTCCGATAATGATGGTGGGGAATGAACAGTTTGGATTCCATTTTTTGACATCTTCCAGTATGGCGGCTCTTTCATCGCCATGATACAGGTCCACATCGGTATAATCATATTTGACCTTGCATTCATTCAAAAACGTCTTGGTCGATTTGCAATGACCACAAGTACTGAGTGTGTAGATTTTTACTGGTTCAGCCATTGAGACCCTCTCTCTTTTTCCTTCTTCCATGCCAGATATTCTCCGTGTGTAAATGCCGTACCCAGCCCGGACAATGATTCCTGATGGGCATCTTTTCTACAGATACGACATCTGCTTTCACCGCACATCTGGCATTGAAGACAATCACCGCAACGCGCTTTTTGGTTTGGCGCGTTCGGCAGTTTCGACAAATTCTTCATCCGTGAAAAAATGGCATTTAGTCTCCCTGCTCCGCCATATAGTCGTCATACATGGTTTCCAGGGAAAGTTTATGCTTGGCTTCTTCCTGGCATAGCATTTTGAAAACATTTTTCAGTTCTTCTCTATCCGCCCTTTCAAGGAGTTCATTGTAAAGTTTCAGGGCTTTCTCTTCCCGCTTCATGGCCAGTCTGAGAAGATCGGCATAATCCATATCCTTTGGATCATCCATATCCACCAGATAGTTACTCCTTTTGATATCGGGAATCCATTTAAATTTATAATCCGCCAGCGCCTTCTCAGCTTTCCCTAAATTCTCTAGCATGTCATAGTGCTTCTGCTCTTCTTTAGCAAAACCCTCCAGGGTTTCTCTGGCCCCTGAAAAAACAGCGTTCTTCGCCAGACCTGAATAGAATTCAACGGCTTCCTTTTCCTTGTCCTTAGCGAACTGAACAATTTCCTCAAATGATTTAAAAGACATATTCTTCTCCAATTCTCAAAAAAAGAGTTTAACTCAAGAGCGCATTCAGATGCGATTCTATGTCCCCCTTTGGGAGTGCGCCTACCAAGCTGTTCACAAGGTTGCCGTTTTTGAACAAAAGCATTGTTGGTATGCTTCTGATGGAATACCTGGAGGCGGTCTGCTGGTTTTCATCCACATTCATTTTGGCAACTTTAACACGTCCTGAATATTCAGATGCCAGTTGTTCGATTACAGGACCCACAGTGCGGCAAGGCCCGCACCATGGCGCCCAGCAATCGACCAGAACAGGTCCTGGAAAGCCCAGGATTTCCGATTGAAATGTCATGTCCGTGACGTCAATGGGCCTGTCAGAAACCGTATTATGCGACAGAGGTGTTTTACATTTTCCGCAAATCGGCTTTTCGCCCATTCGACTTTTTGGAATCCGGTTCTTAGTGCCACATTTATGACATTTTACAACAACACTTTCCCTGTCCATTGTTCGACCTTTTCTTTGAACCGGCTACTCCGGCTCAAACTGATCCTTTTCCGCACCGCAAACCGGACAGGTCCAGTCACCAGGAAGGTCAGCAAATGCAGTCCCCGCTTTCACGCCGTTATCCGGATCCCCATCCACGGGGTCATAAACATATCCACATACTGAACAAACATACTTTTCCATTAATCCATCTCCTCATCTATTTCACTAGAGTTTCTTGGCAATGTCCTTACCATAGCCCTGTGCCATTTCGGTCCCGCCACCCAGCAAAGCCGACTTGAGCATTAAAGGACCGCTAACCATATCCATTTTAAGAACATTTTTCATGGTATCAAATATTCTTCCCGGCGCTTCACCGCTCCAGCCGTAAGCACCGAAGGAGCCGCCCACTTTACCCTCAAGGCCTGTTTTTTCCGCCAGAAAGAGCATGGTTTTCATGCCCTGCATCATTTCACCATGATAGGTCGCAGACCCGAAAACGTACGCATCAAAACCTTCCAGATCTTCGACCTTTTTCACATCTGTAACATTGACAACCGATGCCTCAGAACCTTGAATGCGAATGCCTTCACCCATTAAATCCGCAATCCTTTTCGTCTCACCGGATCGGCTGGCATACACGATAAGTGCTTTTCCCATCAAAAACCTCCCCGTTTATTCTTCTTCGGCGACGACTTCGCCCTTATGTTTCGTTCCACACAAAGGGCAGAGGATATCAATCTCTTTCTCGTCTCCGATAAACTTCTCCCGCAGTTTTTCCGGCCCCAGAAAACTCACATCACCGCAAGCACAATTGGGGCATTCGGCCCTCACCTGGTATTTTTTTTTGGACATGAAATCCTCCCTCATTCTCCTCTAAAGCCTTGGATCTTGACCGGTATTTCCGCAGTCAGGAATATAACATGTGGTATCAACAAATTCACATTTCTTATCACAAGACGGACATTTTTCCGGCGGCGTATCTGCCTTTACATTGTATCCGCATTCCTTACATTTCCAGTCTCCCATGGTAACACCCCCTTTCGATGATTTGAAACTTACTTATAATTATTGGATTTCTTAAATACAATACAATTAACAAACAATAAACGTCAAAAGTCCCGATTATGAAGCATGTTTTGTGCCAAAATGAAATAAATAAATATCGAACGCCGCTGATGCCTTGTCTGGCCTGCTTTTGCACTTCACCAGGAAAACAGTTTAAGGCCGTAGAAAAACACATTATGATACAGGGATGTCTCACAAGATCCCGAAACGGGGTAACCCGTTTATATCATAATTGCCTGAGGGCCTGTTTGAAACAGTGTCTCATTTTACCATTTGAACCAGACCTGTCTCATGAAACACTATACTACCCCCCCCAAGGCATGTGTGCATATGTGTCCGTTAGTTTATCGCGAAATTCCTTGAAAAACCTTTCGTGGGATTTCTCCCATGACGCCAGCATCTTCAAGGCTTTTGAAGCGGGTCCTTCCACTTTTTCGGCCGTTTTTTCGTAGAACTCACTCAGATCCTTTTCAATGAGCCATGCGGTATTAAAAACCGTTACATCGGGAATCATGGATTCATAAAGACATTTTTCCAGGAATTCCGACCGGCTTCTATCATCAAAATAGTTTGTCGGTTTAATAACCTCATTCTCAAAGGACGAGAGATCCATATCCTGATCCTGTCTCAGCTTTTCCAGGATCGACTCAATAAATACAATATGGCGCTTTTCTTCTTCAACAATTTGTTTAAACGCCGTCACCGCTGCGCCCACACCCATCCTTTCCAGAGATGTCTTAAAAAAACTCATACCGGTTTTTTCCTGGTTCAGCGCATACTCAAAAATTTTGATTAAATTCTCGTTGTTAGCCATGGATTTCCTCCCGTGGTTATTTTCTTTAAAAGCCAAAGCGATGTTTCAAGCACAAAATACCCCCAAACAAGCATTGACCTCAAGGATATGACACCATCAGTTGATAAAGTCTCGCAGTTTGGCAACCATTGTTAATTTTGTTCAGCATATGTTACAGTATAGGACAATTATATTGACAGGGCAACCAATTTACCATGGGCTCCTTTTATCTTCAACGCCCTCCATCAAGGAGACACAAAAAGCATGAAATTCGCCACATTCAACACCAACTCCATACGCGCCCGGCTTCCGATTCTGCTGGATTGGCTAAAACAAGAAGATCCTGATATTTTGTGCCTTCAGGAAACCAAAGTACAGGATCAGGACTTTCCTTCCAAGCCCTTTCAAGAAACCGGATACCATGCGGCCTTCAGGGGGCAGAAATCTTATAACGGTGTCGCCATTTTGAGCAAATCACCGCTGAAAGACCAGTGCCTGGACCTATTTGAAAACGGTGACGAACAGGCGCGTTTCATCAGCGGCACCATAAACGGCATACCCATCGTCAATGTCTATGTCCCCCAGGGATTCCAGGTGGGTTCTGAAAAATTTCAATACAAATTGAACTGGCTTCAAACCCTTTACGACCATCTCTCCAATCGCTATGCGCCCGATGCCCCTCTCCTGGTGGCCGGAGATTTCAACGTGGCCATGGATGACCTGGACGTCTATAATCCTGACGGGTTCAGGGGGGGCGTGGGGTTTCACCCCGAGGAACAGGCATCGATGGAAAGGTTTTTCCAGTGGGGATTGGTGGATATGTTTCGAAACCAGACACCGGGAGCCAATCATTACACCTTCTGGGATTATAGAATTCCCAACGGTTTCAAAAGAAACATGGGCTGGCGCATCGACTATATTATGGGAACAGCCCCTGTAGCCAAAAAATCAAAGGCCATCTGGATCGACACTGAACCTCGCGGGCTCGAAAAACCATCGGATCACACCTTTCTGGTTGCGTCCCTGGACCTTTAGAACATCGGTAAACCCATACAGCCCTTACAGCAGAGCATCCCTTTTTAACAGGGCTTTGGTGACCCCCAGGGAAACCACATAAAGGACTCGGGAGGCTGCGTTTAGGCCTAACAAATCAGAAGCCTCACCATCATAAAAAGCACCGATACCACAGCAACCCAACCCCAGAGCTGAGGCCGCCAGATAAAGCCGCTCCCCCATCATGCCGGCGGTCATCATGGCATACCGATATCCTCGAGGCCCCCACGACCGTTCCAGAGATGCTAGGTTGGCCATAAATAAGAAATGAAGGGAAGCACTCGCCATCCATTCCTGATCCAGACAGATATGGCTCATGACATTCGTAAGGGCACCGGACTTTATGAGCCCCAACCCCTTCGTCAGGTCATCCATTAAGTAGAATCCGTCCTCGAGAGATTCTACGCCGCTGGCCAAAAAACCGCTGCAAATACTTGGAAAATAGCGGCCAAGACCACCACAGTCCATGGCCGAAACAACTTTAAGCAACGCACCCAGTTGGTCAATCGGCAGGGCTTCGGCCACAAAATTCCTGCTGGATCTTCTCCGGAAAACAGCTTCCGGATAGGGTATCCCTGCATCAGGCATTGNTGTCGGCGGAATCGAAACACGGGATTCGGGAACAAGCCCCAGAACATTGCACATATCCAAATCCGGTTTCCCGGACACCCTTTCATGTCCCGCGGTGTGAATCCGCCTGACCTCAGTCACGTCAAACTCACTGAGGGAAACCCGACTCGCCTTTTTAACCGTTTCAGGGACATCTTCAATGGTGCAAGTTGTAAATGCCCTACGGGAATCGTGATGCCCTTTCAAACGGCAAACGGCCAATGCCACTTCTCGAGTCTCATCCAGGCCCAGCAGGCGATTAACCGGCCGGTCGTCGAAATCAAAGGTATTTTCAGAGGTTAAACCTAAAGCGCGGAAAGAAAGTTCCAGATTTTCGAGCACGTGCCCGGTATCCAGCAAATGATATCGATAAGAACGGTCACGGTACTTCCAGGCGCTTCTGAAAAAAATAGCCGTTAAAAAAAAGATGAGCGGGCTATCGTCAAAAGTACGATCTTTCATGAATTCATTGGCCGCGCCCAAAAGAGATCCATCGCGCAGTTTCACCAGGCCGTGCTGTGCAATGGAAAAATGATAGAGCCCATCATCCAGGTCGCTAACCCCATTTGAAAGAACATAAACTTCAGTGGGATAGAGCGCACCGGCCGAAGCAGCACTTCGAAAATAAAACATGCCTCCGGGATGACGTGTCTGGGAGGTCAGCGTATAGGTCAAAAGCAAAATTCTGGAGAGTTCCTCCAGGTTAAAAACATCAGCACGTTGGGTTTTGCGCCGATCCCCATAAAGCGCCAAAAGGTTTTCCTGAGGAAGGGGTATCTCACGGGGCATGGGAACCGCCTGCAAACCTTCGTAGGTCTTAAAAACCTCCGGCTGGTTCTGCCAATCCAAAAAATGCCCACCCATTTTTGACCGATCATAGCTGGTTTTCTGGTGGTATTCACCGGCGGTCTGGCTCATGCCTTCCTCGTTTTCGGGTTTAGGATAATTAGATTCCCCGCCTTGACCCAGTTTCAAGCGCCTTGGCCAGGCGGGGAAAATTTATGATATGGCTGGCATCATGCGCCCCTTAGGCGGCTTCAAGTTTTTGCCTGTCAGCCATATCCATCATGACACGTTCTCTGGCTTTGTCAATACCCAGCGCCTTTCTCTTTTTATCAATGTGGGCAATCATCATTTTGGCCATTTCATAAGGATCCGCCGTGAATCCCCACTTTCCGAACCCCATCTCCTCAAGCCCGCCAAAGAGGAGTTTATGAAATTTCGTTCCCTCAATGATGGGATAGGTGACGCCGAAAACCGTGTACACCCCGGACGCCACAAAATACTGCCCGATGGCAATGGCCTTTTCACTCATCCATTCGGGGGCGGCACCGGCCACGGGAAGATCCGCCAGGCTGTCACCCAGGCCACCCGTTCGAACCATCTCCGAACAGGCCATGAGGATACGGCTGTTATCGGCGCAGGACCCCAGCCCCAGGACCGGCGGCATACCCACCGTCTCGCAGACTTCGCTCAGGCCGGGACCCGCCATGACCGCTGCCTCCGGCGTATACAAGCCGGCTTTGGCCAGGGCAATCTGGGAACACCCGGTCTGCACCACCAAAACATCGTTTCGAATCAGCTCTTTGACCAATTCCACATGAACCCAATCCTGCTTCACCCTCGGGTTGGTACAACCGACAACGCCGGCCACACCCCTGATCCGACCATTAATAATGTTTTCATTCAAAGGTTTATAAGACCCTCTGAAACTTCCGCCCAACATGTAGTTGATGTATTCCTGGGAAAATCCATGAATTCCAGGATTTACAATATTGGGAATCTCAATGGGCACGTTCCGGTTCTTAAATCGATCGATGGCAGATCTCACGATGGCATCCGTGCACTCTCTTGGCTCGTGCTCAATAAATGCAATGTGGTCCACGCCTTCAATATGGCATCTCGGGTTGGTGGTAAACAGCTTGGTTCCGTAACAGTCCGCCACCTTGGCAAGACCCTGCTTGATACATTGAACGTCAACGCCCATGGCATCAACCGCACCGGTCACCAGAATGGTCTCAGTGGACATGAAGTTTCCCGCATGGGGAACACCATGACGCGAAATCATTTCAGCCCCGGAACAACACATCCCAACCAGATTGAGGCCATCTGCTCCGGCGTCTTTTGCCTCCTGGACAAGTTTAGGATCATCAACGGAAGCCAGCACGGATTCGAACAGGTTCGGCTCATGACCATGAATGATGATATTCACTTCATTTTCCTTGAGACACCCCATATTCACATCCCCTCTGACAGGTTTGGGAGTGCCGAAAAGGATGTCGGAAATTTCCGTCGCCACCATTGAACCGCCCCAGCCATCCGCCAGTGCCGTTCTGCTGCACTGGTGGGTAATGTTCTCATAATGCTGGTCCACCCCCATGTGGGTCCGATGCATCAATTCCATGATTTCTCTCATGGAACCGCGCGGAACCACCCCGTATTACGCCACGTTTCAAGGGTTTTCGCAGGAACCCTTTTGGCGAAGGGAATCTCTCCTTCCAACTGGGTGTAGGTCTTCTCCAACTCGTGATAAAGGTCCAGGGCAATATCGCTGATGTCCCTGTCCTCAACCTCAATCCCCAGGCTCACAGCAACTTCTTCAAGCTTTATGGGGTCTTTAATGGTGTAGTCTTTTATGTGACCTTTAACAACTTCTCCGAAAAGATCGAGCATACTCATTCCATGATCCGTATGAGCTGCCGTACCCGTCGCGACCATCCTCGCAAAATTACGGGCTTGAATGGTGTCAATGGTCGCCCCACAAACACCCACCTTGCCATAGGGGTCTCTGGAATTCAGTCTGCAGGGCCCCATGGAACAGTGCTTACAGCAGGCAGAGTCGGCTCCGATAGGGCATGCTTTCATATTCGCCGCCCTGTGAAAAGCGGTCTCGACCCCATCTTTTTCCGCCTTCAGCAACATTTGAGCAGTGGCGTCACATGTGGTAACGCTCCTAATGTCCAGCGTTTTAGCCTTTTTGTCTTCTATTTCTTTTCCCATAATTACCTCCTTGGTTGATATTCCCTCTTCGTGGGGGAATTTCTTTTAAGTTAAGCTTAAAACTGTACATCCATAATTCATACTTTGGCGGAAAATCGTTTCTCATTAAAATGAATTTTCGCCCTCTGACACCTGGGGCATGTCAGCTGATCTGGAAGGTCCTCAAATGGAACTCCCGGTTCAACCTTTGCTTCAGAACATCCTTTTTCAGGTTCATATCCATACCCGCAGGGACATTTGTAAACATGAACCTTTCTGTACCCATCCTTTGCCATTGAGTATCCTTACCTCCCTTCTGGTAAATCCGGAATTATATCCTACTATTTTAGTAGTGTTTTAAAACATAATACGCCTTATCAAATTATCAAGCAGTTTACGTGCCATCACATTCGGGGCAAACAGGGAGCATGGATAACGCTATAACTATCAGTCAGTTATACCATTAAGGCAAACCGGAGACCAGGAAGGCCCATTGGAAGAAGCAGGCTTTTGAGACAAAAGTGTCACAAGAAAAACCTATAAACGACCGCCGATATCGCATCTTTAAGGTCCCAAATGCTGTTGGCCGGCATGATATAGACTTGGGCCTCGGCAAAGCGTTGTCTCGTTAATATTTGATACATTACTGTTTTATAAAACACTACGGCATGATCAACAGCAAAAGATTTTTTTTGCCCAAGCCTTTAGGCCATGACAAAACGCTAAAAACCCAGTATAAATGATGTGAAAATGATATCCTGTGGAGAATGGTTTTGAAAAGCCACACCATAAAGATATTCACAGCGGCCTTGATGATTTCCGGCAATACCATTGGTGCGGGAATCCTGGGGTTGCCCGTTCTGGGGGGAATGGCGGGCGCAATCCCTTCAATCATTGGTCTCATTGCCATCTGGATGGTGATGCTGGGAACCGCCTTTGTTCTGGCCTGGCGCATGATGAGCCATGGTCCGGAAATTAAGGGGCTGCCTTCACTTTTTCAAAAAGAACTGGGGTCCTTTGGAAAAGGGTTTGCCACCATCGGCTATCTGATTAATTATTTTGGTATTCTGGTGGCCTATCTCTGCGGGGGTGCGACGATTATCACGCATCTGTTTAACATTAGTGTTCCGGAGTCCATTATCACCCTGGTTCTTTTTGCCGTTCTCACCGGAATCACACTTCTTGGCGTGGAAGTGGTTCGCAAAAGCAATGCGGCATTAATGGCGCTGCTGTTTGTTGCATTTATTTATCTGATCGTCGCTTCTGGAACGAATGTCCATTTAGAATGGTTCCGATATGCGGACTGGCGCTTCTTCCCGGCCGTTTTTCCCGTATTCATCTGCGCCTTTACCTACCATAACACCATTCCTATCGTGGTGCGGGTTTTGGATTACGACCGTCCATCGGTCCACAAGGCCCTTATCGTAGGTACGGCGATCCCGCTCATCTTTAGCATTCTGTGGACGCTTTCCGTCATCGGCTGTCTGCCATTGGGCGGCTCCGGGGAAAACACCCTTTTTTATGCTTTCCAACAAAACTTTCCAGCCACCATTCCACTGGCCCACGTACTCGACTCAGAAGTTTTCACAACCGTCAGCCTGATTTTTTCCCTACTGGCCATCGCCACTTCTTATATGGCGGTGGGGACCGGCCTTATAAACTTTATGAAAGACCTGACCCGCTCCCTTTTTAAGAAAAGAAACCGGGTCACAGACGCTTTTCTCGCTTTCGGGCTTCCACTGTTCGTTACCCTTTGTTATCCGGACCTCTTTCTGATAGCGCTGAATGTAGCGGGGGGTGTGGGTATCGGAATGGTATTTGGCATACTGCCCGGGATGATCCTGATCAAAATGCGGAAGACCTTTAAACCGGGTCTGGCGCTGGGCATTTGCCTTATGCTCTTTTTCGCGGTGACCATGGGACTGGAGCTACTTCAGGAAACAGGCCGGCTAAAAATCAACCCCAACATGGAACATTGGACTTCAACATTTCACCAGAAATAGTAGGAGGCCTGGAGAAACTCAAACTTTCATCCAATCGGCACAAATTCTTTTAAAACCGACTCATAGTTTCCGCCCGAAAAAGATGCATCGCTTTCCGGAACCATGGCGGGTTCCTGCTCTGTATCCGGTGGTTTCACTGCATGAGGAGGCTTTTGGGGCGTTTTCGCCACCGGTGCTTGCTTTTGGGGTGAAGATTTTGGGGCAACACCACTGCTGGAAATGGAAATAAAGTTCCCCGATCTATCCAGAAAAACGGAAAGATTTACCAAAACCTCAAAATTCATTGAATAGACCACCTCGTCCCCGTGAACCCCCATGGCGGCGTTATCGCACTGGATCTCCTCACCCACGTCCAGGTTATGAACCCTTTTGAATATTTTCTGGATCACACTACGATCAAAATTTGAAGCAATGGCGTCAGCCAAAGCTTTCTCCCCTTTCCGAATGGCCTCAGGATTTGCAACTTTCATGTGCGGCACTCCTTTACTTTAAAAGCAAGACCTCTTGTGCAAGATTTAGATAACACCGGCCACCAAACGCTCCAACATCCTGGAGAAAAACCGGAGAACCCTCCATCGGCGCGTTTTTCAATGCGGTATTCCTGGGAATCACCGTTTTAAACAGCAAGTGTCCAAAACGTTCCCTGGCAGCCTCACAGATGCGTTGACCGGCACTTTCGCCCGCATCAAACATGGTGAGAAGAACCCCCCCCATTCGCAGGCTTGGGTTACCTTTCTCTTTGATAATATTCATGATCTGCATCAAAGGCGCAACCGCGTCCATGGCATATGGCTCGCACTGCATTGGAATCAGCAGAAAATCTGCCGCTGTAAGGGCGTTGAAGGTGAGAATGCCCAAAGAGGGGGGCGTGTCCAGCAATACGAAATCAAAGGCGTCTTTTACCCGGTCCAGAAAATAACGAAGCTTTTTTTCCTTGTCGGGGAAATTCATCAGGTCAATTTCCGCCCTGAAGAGTTCCATGCGGGCAGGGAGCAGTTTTAGAAAAGTCAGATTGGTTTTAAGGATAATCTCCCGCGGAGTGGCACCTTCAATCAACGCATGGTACATGGTTTTGTTGAGCGACGTCTTATCAATCCCAAATCCCGATGTGGTATTTCCCTGGGGATCCAGATCGACCAAAAGCACCCTTTTTTCCATAAGGGCCAGCGCCGCGGAAAGGTTTACCGCTGTGGTCGTCTTTCCGACTCCGCCCTTCTGACTTGATATGGCAATGACCGTTCCCATTTTAAAAAGCCTGCCAACGGTTGGATGAAGTTAGGGCCTCGACAAAAAAATAATTAGTCGCTCTGAGACTAACCATTTTTGCCGCTTACGGTCAATTCATTATTTGCTTTTTGTGGACTTTTCCCCAAGATCAGGGTCTTTCGGAAAGCATTACACGGATATTTTTTGAAAAGCCTTTTCTTATCACTCCCAGATCCACCGCCTGACCCACTTCCATCTGCTCCACATGATGGACCAGTTGCTTCATATCCTCTACGGGAACGGAATTAATCTCTGTGATAATATCCCCTCCCAAAAGAAGTCTGATGCCCCTCATCAGCACTTCCCGGTTTCCCCCCCGAAGCCCTGCCTGATCAGCTGGCCCACCCGGGAACACCTGCACAACCAGCACACCTTGCGACACACCGAGCCCCAAGCCTTCCGCCAGAGAGGGGCTCAGGGAAAGTCCGGAAATACCAAGCCACGGCCGGGCCACCCTTCCGGATGTAATCAGTTTTTCCGCCACACGTTTGGCCAGGTTTATGGGAATGGCAAATCCGATTCCCTGATATCCGCCCGAAAGGCTGAAAATGGCCGTATTAATTCCGATGACGCGACCGTTTGAATCCAGCAGGGGACCCCCTGAATTCCCGGGATTGATGGCGGCATCGGTTTGGATCAAATCCTCAATCTCGTTGCCGTCTTCAGTCCTTATACTTCGGTGAAGCGCGCTGACAATCCCCGTGGTAAGGGTATGGGAAAGCCCGAATGGGTTCCCGATGGCAATGGCTTTTCGCCCGGGTCGCAGTTCATCGGAGTCTCCCAGGGTAGCCACCGCTTCAACATCGCCGGATGGAATTCGAATTACCGCCAGGTCCGTTCTAGGATCTCGTCCCACCAGGGTGGCATCAATCCGCTTCCCACTGGCCATGGTGACCGTCAGTTTCTGAGCCTTGGCGACCACGTGGTTGTTGGTCAAGATATACCCGCGTCGGTCGATAATGAAACCGGATCCCTGACCCTGCCTCGGAATCACTTCCATCCAGAAATTCATACTGAGGGTCGTGCTGGCAATATTGACCACCGCTGGATGGACTCTTTCAAATACATCCACGTTGATTTTCTCATCGGCGGAGTAAACAGCCGACTGCGCCACCACAGCGGTTTCAACAGCATTGAAATCCAGGGACTCCACTGTGGGCCGTTTTTCAGTAAAAATGGACCTGTCTTCCCTTCTGAACCAGAGGAACAGAAAAATCAGGAGCAGGGCAATCCATATGGTTTTGGTGGAATATTTGAACATCATCAGGTCCTAATCTCTGACCACTTAAACGAGGTCTCTTCCTTGTCATGTGACCTATACCAACAGCAGGGGTTTCGTCACCGCAGGTGATGAGGCAATCGATAGGTTAAGGAGCAGGGCAACTAAAATGGTTAGCCCAAGAGGAACTTCCTTCGAACCTGAAATCCGTCATAGCCTCTATATTATGGTTGCGTCAAGCAATATTCAGTCCACAGAAGGATACCTCTTCCAGTCTTGCGAAATCTTGGCGGTTGTGCAACTTCAGGGCCTCGATGCACTAAATCCCGTGTTGCAAAAAAACGGCCGTTAGCCACCATCATGGATCTCGGCCTTTTTGTGCATGACGGATTGCAGGTAGGTGGCTAGGTTGACCTCGCTGTTGGTAATATTGAACTTTCGGCGGATATGTTCTCGGTGCCGCTTGATGGTAGCAGTGGAGACACCCCGCATTCGAGCAATTTCCTTGGTCTGAAGCCCGTTGCGAATCAGGTTACAGATGTTCACTTCCGTGGGCGTCAGGGACAGGCACTTTTCCGAGAGATTGTTGACAAACGGAGACACGATTTCATCCAGATTGGTCTTGAGCACCTCAACATACTTCCATTTGCTTTGGGGCAGATCCAGTGCAAGGNCATGCAACAGGGGCGTAATCACTTTATCGATATTGGTTTTCACGTCTCTGTAGATTCCCTGCTTTTCCTCCTCGATTCTTGCCAAAACGGCTCTTAGAGCTGAGTTGGCATCTTTTAGCGCCTTTCTTTCCAGCATCAACTGCTGGTTGGTTTCCTGAAGTTCAACCTCCGCTGAAATCCGCATGGCCGTGCCGCCAATGCGTTCTGCCAAAGCATCCAGCAGTGCTCTCTCCTCATGAAGAAAAGGACCTTCATATGCCGGGGGACACTCTTTCAGATAAAAGATGGCCACTTCGCCCACCGGTTCATTGTACATGAAAACCTGAGCCGACTGACGCCATCGGGTCACCTTGAAACCTCTGCTTTTGTAGGTCTCCCCTTTGAAAACGATCCTGGCACAGGCAATTTCTGGATACTGCCATGAATATGGCAAAACGTTCACCAAATCCCGCAACAGGTCCTCAACGGAATCCGGGTGAAGCTCCGCCAATTGAGCAATGCCGTACAGGCAGTTCAGCTCCTTTATCCGCTCCCGAAGTGCCGTCATGAGCTTTGAGGGATCGGTTTCGTTGTTGAAAGGGATGCGCCACAAACGGAAGAGCTCCCGGTTATGACCGGAGGGACCATCGCTTGAAAACATGGTTGGAAAAGATTTTGGTTCGTTCATGGGGGTCTCCTTGATACACCCAATAATAGGTATTCAATGGGTAATCTATAGGCCCTAAAAAGACCTATAGATTATGGGCATTAAGGGGGTATTTTTATTGTCTTTACGCGGCACATCCTGACCGATAACCTGCCCACTGTCAACCCAAAAACACAAAACAATGGAGGTTCATATGTCGGAATCGAAACTTGCCGCTATCCTGAAGGGGCGGAAGAGTCAACCCCATCAACTCATCGAAGTGCTTCAGGATGTTCAATCCCGGGAGGGATACATTTCCCCATCTTCCATGCGAGACGTATCCGAAGCGCTGGGTGTGCCCCTTACGGAAGTCTATTCTGTCGCTTCCTTCTACAAGGCGTTTTCATTGAACCCCCGTGGCAAAAACATTCTTACCGTATGCACGGGCACGGCTTGCCATGTGAGGGGCGCGAAAATGGTGCTCAATCAGGCCACGGGCCAACTGGGCGTCGCCCCCAGTGAGATGACACAGGATGGCCTTTTCACCATTGAACAGGTGAACTGCCTGGGTGCATGTGCTCTGGGACCGGTGGTAACGGAGAACGGATCGTCCTATCATCACATGAATGCCAGAAAGGTACGAAAACTCATCCATAAACTGAGCACGGCATCAACGGAGGGGAATCTGAATGAACAAGATCAACACCATCAATGACCTGGGAACCCTTCGGGAAAAGCTGCAGTCCTACCGTAAAAGCTTTCGAAAAACCCTGATCCTGTGCAATGGAACGGGATGCCAGGCTTCTCGATCCCAAGACCTTATTGGCAGCATTCAAACGGAACTGGTGAAACAGGGCTTTGCAACGGATATCCTGGTGCGCGCCACGGGATGCCACGGGTTCTGTGAACAGGGTCCCATCCTGGTGGTGGAGCCCGACAACACATTTTACTGTCACGTCACTCCGGATGATGCCGAAGAAATTGTCCGAAAAACCGTCGCCAAAGGCGAACTCATCGAACGGCTTCTCTACACGGATCCCGTTTCAGGAAAAACAATTCCGAGGGAATCGGACATCCCCTTTTACAAAGCCCAGGACCGGCAGTTACTGGCTCAGAACCGCCAGGTGGATCCCTGCAACATTGAAGATTACATTGCCATCGGCGGCTATTCAGCCTTAGCAAAAGTGCTGTCGGGCATTTCCCAGAAAAGCGTCATTGCGGAAATCAAACGCTCAGAATTGAGAGGCCGTGGCGGAGCCGGTTTTCCCACGGGCCGAAAATGGGAACAGTGCAGTGACGCTCCGGGAGATGAAAAGTATGTGATCTGCAATGCCGATGAAGGGGACCCGGGTGCTTACATGGACCGCAGTGTGCTGGAAGGAAATCCGCACCTGGTGCTCGAAGGCATGATAATCGGAGCCTGGGCCGTGAACGCCTGGCAGGGTTATGTATATGTGCGGAATGAATATCCCCTGGCGGTAAAACATATCCGTACCGCCATAGAACAGGCCAGAGAAATGGGAATCTTAGGCGAAAACATTTTCGGAACGCCGTTCTCATTTGACGTTGAGGTGGCCCGGGGAGGGGGCGCTTTTGTCTGCGGCGAATCAACGGCCCTCATGGCTTCCCTGGAGGGCAAAGTGGGCGAACCTCACCCCAAGGACGTCCATTCCGTGGTGGATGGCCTGTGGCACAAGCCCACGGTGTTGAACAACGTGGAAACCTGGGCCAATGTCCCCGTCATCATGCAGAATGGGGCGGCATGGTTTGCCGGAAAAGGATCCAAAAACAGCAAGGGCACCAAAATTCTGGCGCTGACCGGTCACATTAAAAACACGGGTCTGGTGGAAGTTCCCATGGGAACGACCCTGGAGACGGTGGTGTTCACCATCGGCGGTGGATCTCCGGGAAAAGCAGTGCGGGCCGTTCAAACCGGAGGACCCTCCGGTGGATGCCTGCCCCTTGACAAGCTTTATCTTCCGCTGGATTTCGACGCCCTTGCCGAGGCCGGGTCCATGGTGGGTTCCGGCGGCATCGTGGTCATGGACGAAGACACCTGTATGGTGGACGTTGCCAAATACTTTCTGACGTTCCTCCAGGATGAGTCTTGCGGCAAATGCGTTCCCTGTCGTCTGGGAATCGATCGAATGCTGGAACTCGTAACGGGTATCGCGGAAGGGAATGGTAAACCGGAAGATATCGATCTTTTGGAAGATTTGGCCTGGACCGTCAGCGAAACGTCCCTGTGCGCCCTGGGAAAAACAGCGGCCAATCCCGTGCTGTCAACGTTACGTTATTTTCGCGATGAATATGACACCCACATCCATGAAAAAAAATGCCCTGCCGGAGTATGCCAGGCCCTGATCACTTACTGGGTCGACCCTGAAACGTGCACGGGATGCGGCGTATGCCTGAAGGAATGCCCTCACAGTGCCGTCAAAGGCGAAAAAAAACAACCCCATGAAATTGACCTGGCCCTATGCGAAAAATGCGGTATCTGCAAAAGCAGCTGCAAATTTGACGCGATCCAAGTTCGTTAAGAGAGGTGATCAATGACTCAGTATGTGAATATCAATGTCGATGGAATGTCCATTCAGGCCCCCAAAGGAACCAGTGTGCTGGACGCCGCCCTTGATTCAGGGATCTGCATTCCCCATCTGTGCCGTGTGCCGTATGTGGCGGACATCGGCGCCTGCCGGCTCTGTATTGTGGAAAATGTCCTAAATGGCCACTCCAAAATCACCACATCCTGTACCCTTCGGGTGAAGGAAGGCATGGTCATCCGGAGCAATACGGAAAAGATCATAAAACTGCGCCGGAACATCGCGGAATTGCTGGTTGCGGAAGCACCCAATTCCCGTGCGGTTCAAGATGTCGCCAAACGATGCGGGGTCCGGGACGTCCGGTATTCTTTTCATAACAGCAATTGCATTCTATGCGGGAAATGCGTTCGCGTCTGCCCCGGAACTTTGGGGGTCAAACCCCTTACCTTTGTGGGACGGGGGAAGGATCGCCGCGTGGAGGCCCCCTTTAACCTGAAAACCGAACTCTGCAATGACTGCGGTCGATGCATTGATCTTTGCCCCATGACGGTGGTTCCCTGCCTGGGCGCCATGAAAACGGGGGAAGAACATCTTTGCGTCAATTGCGAAGCCAAAATGGACTTCATTGAAGAAACGCCGGGGCTTTGCGTATGGTGCTATTTTGGAGAAGGATTTCAATGCCAGCGCCATGACCTGGGAACCCGCGGAAGGGCAAGAGCATAAATCATATTCCAAAAACAGTAGCCTCGGGGAACGGAACACCCGACATACATGGAAGCGTGCGGGGGTTGTCATTTCGCATATCAGCCCGAGTTGTTGCCATCGGGATCATGGGACAAAATTCTGGCCGGACTTGACGATCATTACGGAGAGGTTATCGAGATTGATCCAAAGTCAAAAAAGGACATTGTCCAATACCTCAATCCGTTAAAAGCCTCTATTAATTCTGGGTTCAACTTGACATTCTGACGGTTCTTGGTTACCGAGATAATCATGATTGTCAATGATGATGTCACCATTCAAATGGAGTTGGGGGAATATCTCACCCAAATGAATCACGATGTCGTTGGCACTACTGATGGAGGATGTCGGCAAGAAAAACGAAGGACCTCGGTGTGAGCAAATACATTGAGAAACCCATAGGCTTGCGGAACCTGGCTTCATCGATTCGAGGGGTTTTGGATGAACCGGGTTTAACCATGTGAAGAATTTTGTTCGGTTGAAGCCACTGAAATTTTTAAAATCGGACTTGGAGTCCAGTGAGGCGTAAAGGTGAACTTACTTGGCGGATTGCTCTCTCAATGCGGAGAGCCTCGCGGACGGTTTGGCCGATTCCTTGTTCGCGGTATGAACTTCGGACATTCCGGTTTGACGCGTTGGGGTCTAGCAAAGGTCGATATTCCTGAGAACGCGACTGTTCTCGACATCGGGTGTGGTGGCGGTCGAACACTGGAGCGTCTCGCATCCCTCGCTAGACTTGGTAAAGCGGTCGGCATTGATTACTCGGAGGACGCTGTCACCGTCGCGCGGAAAAGGAATCAACAATTGATTGCTAGCGGTCGCGTTGAGGTTCTCCATGGCACGGTATCCTCGATGCCGTTCCCGGATGCAACGTTCGACTGTGTTTCAGCTGTGGAGACCTATTACTTTTGGCCTGATATTACGGCAGACCTCACTGAAGTGCGGCGTGTGATGAAACCGGATGGTCAACTGGTGATAATTGGCGGCATGTACCTTGGATCAAGGTTTGACAACCGAAACATGAAACTGATCAGAGCCGGTGGCATGAGGTGCTTCTCCGTGCAGGAATTCGAGGAAACCCTTCAGGATGCTGGATTCCCTACTGTGGCTGTCACCGTGAAACCCCGAAAGGGATGGGTTTGTGTGGTGTGTCGGAGCTAGGGTTCAAAAAGAGCATATAGGAAATAAAAATGATCATCCACCACATCCGGCACCTTTCTGAACTTCTGGTCCTTCTGGATCGAATCGCTCCATATTGACGGTTTTCTATCGATAACTGGCGTGCTGAATTTCATCCAGTCCGCTTTCCGGGGTGGGTCGATATGCGGTTGTCCCAAAAACCGATCCCTTAAAAGCCTTGGCGTTGGCATATATCAAATTTGTGCTTTACAAGTGGCTCAAAATCGTTTCGAATAAAAAAATCACTGAATAGTGTGGAGCAAATTTCAAGAGAAGGTGAAGTGAAAAGTGAAAATAGAACCTAACGCTTCAAAAGACGATCTCATCCAAGAGATAAGCGCACTAAAGAGAAAATCACTTATCAGAGACAATATGGCCGCCCAACTGATAGATGCCATCCAGGCATCGTTTCTTCGTGAAAAGGAACTTCATGCCATAATGGACGGTTCCAGGAGTGTTCTGGAAGCGAAGGGTTTTGCGGAATCTGCGCGTTCCATATTCGACCATTGTAAAGATCTTATCGGTGCAACTTCCGGATACGTGGCTCTGCTGAGTGACACCGGTGAGGAAAATGAGGTGCTCTTTCTCGAAGCCGGAGGACTGCCCTGTAACGTGGACCCGCAACTGCCCATGCCGATCCGGGGGTTACGGGCTGAGGCCTACAGAACCAATAAAACTGTTTATCACAATGATTTCATGAACAGCGAATGGGTTGATTTCATGCCAAAAGGGCATGTGGTATTAAGAAACGTCATGTTCGCTCCTCTGATATTGGAGGGGGAGACAGTCGGAATCATTGGTCTCGCCAACAAACAGTCTGATTTTGATGATAATGACGCCAAAATGGCTGGTGGATTTGGCGAGCTTGCAGCGATAGCACTTCAAAACAGCCAGCACCTGGACGAAAGAATCAAGGCTGAAAAACAACGGGAAAAGATAATCGAAGAATTAGAAATTGCTTTGTCGGAGGTCAAGAAACTGAGTGGATTACTTCCTATCTGCAGCTACTGCAAGAATATTCGCGATGACAAGGGTTACTGGAAACACCTCGAAACCTATCTGTGGGAACATTCGGATGTGGATTTCACCCACGGTATCTGCCCGGAATGCGCGGAGAAATATTTTCCGGAAATGAATCTTTATGGGGAGGACGAGTGACGAAGGATGGAAACCGTTAACCACCTTTCGTAGGCCTAAAAAGGACTTCAGCGAATATTGGGCATCAAAGTCCATTTAATCACCCAACCGCCGTTTTCCCCATATTCGTCCAGACAGACGATGCCTCCGTTTTGAAACTTAAAAACAGAGCGTTTCGTATCCTGCGTGATCAGAAAAGCTGTCAGTTTCTCCATGAAGGGCAAATGACCGACGAACATATGGTTGGACGAAGGCGACAGAGTTCTTGAAAAGGCCTTTATGTCATCCATAGGCTTTAATCCGGCCATTTCAGCGTCATCACCATCCGGTTTCAGGATGGCGGCAAAAATTTCAGCGGTCTGGCGGGCCCGCTTCTTGCCGCTGTGAAAAATGGCTGCCACCGGAACTTCATAGCCCTTTGCCACCGTAGCAATACGCTCCACATCCGCAATTCCTGTTTCCGACAACCCACGTTCCGGGTCCTGCTCCTTCGGCAGGCTCAGGCCGTGCTGGACCAGATAGACAGCCATCGTAAGGCTCCTGATAAAGGTTTAAAAATAGGGAGCGAGCAGATCCTTGGTTTTCACCACATTCATATTGAGCCCAAGGCCCTTTCGGTCAAACCCCATGGCCATGCCCAAAACCTGGGTTAAATACAGAACAGGAATTTGATATTCGATTTCATACTCCGCTTCGATGCTTTTCTGGTTTCCGTCGTACATGACGGAGCAGAACGGGCACACCAGACACAGGCATCCGCACCGGCCGCTTTTAAATTATCCAGTTTTCCTTTGGTAACAGCCGTGGCCAATTTCTGATCCACCGGCAGCACCGGTCCCCCACAACAGGTCTTCTTCCCTGAGTAATCCACCACCGTTGCGCCGGTCAACGCCACCAGAGATTCCAGGGAGTCGGGGTTTTCCGGATCATCAAAACCGCCATGAATCTCTGAAGGCTTTAAATAGTGGCAGCCGTAATGTACCGCAATTTTGAGCCCACTCAAATCTTTTACAAACTGCGCTTTGATCTTCTCCGCCCCTACCTCTTCAAATAACACTCTTGCGAAATGTCGGATTTTGGGAGAGCCTTCATACTGCAAGCCAACGCTGGTCAATCGTTCGTTCACTTTCGCAAGATCTTCCTCATTCTCGGACAAATGATGGGCGGCTTCGGACAAAGCCGATGTGCAGGAACTGCAAAGGGCGCATACGTCCAATTTCTGTTTTCGGGCCAGGGCCAGATTATAGGCGGCCATCAACAGGGAGGCATCCATTTCTCCGGCCTTGGTGGGAAAACCGCAACAGATAAAATCTTCTATATCCACCAGTTCGATCCCTGTTTTCTCCGCCACCCGTCTAGCGGAAAGCTCGTAGTTTCGGGCTCTTGCGGGGATGGTACAACCTAAAAAAAGTGCATATTTCATTGAAGTCGTTCCTAAAAAGCGGCAAGCCGCAGTTTCCAGTTTCCAGTTTCCGGTTTTCCCCGAAATGATTTTCCTGTTTTTGGTGACCAAGGTTCCTTGGAAATAAGGCCATGCTCAAAAAAATTATGCCTGATCCGGAAAGAGTTTCCCGATCACCCCACACGTTGTGGGCAGTTGGGGCAATCCCGCTTTTTTCCGCTTTTTGTTGTCAAAGTCGTCCAGCGGGTAAATTTTGCCCTGCCCTTTTGTCAAATCCATCTGGGCTTTGATGCCCGACGGTTCATGGCCTGCCTTGACGGCCATGTTTTTGAGCAGGGTCAAGAAATCGGTGATCCGAACCCCCTGTGGGCAGCGCTCCTGGCACGTATAACAGCTGGAGCAAAGCCATATAAGCGGGCTTTTAAGGATCTCTTCTTTCATCCCGTAAAGGGCCATGCGAATAATCCGCGCCGGATTAAAGGCATCGGTTACGTTCGACATGGGGCATCCGGCAACGCAGGTGCGGCAGGTAAAACAGGCTAATATTTTCTCGGCTCCGGGCTGTCGGGCCAATTCTTTTGCAAAATCAGGATCGCATCGATCCAGATCAACCGCTCCCATACACATCTCCTCCATAGGTCTGACGATATGAAAGGTTTACAGTCACCGGTTTACGGTTCGCGGTTCTTTTCAACCGGCAACTGGAAACCGTAAACCGGCAACCGCCCCTATATTTCATTAATCATCGCCATGATCTGGCCTTCACCGAAGCCTTTCAGGTTGATAGCGCCCGATCTGCAGCTTGCCACGCACAACCCGCATCCCTTGCACAATGCCGGGTTAATCTCCATCTTGCCGGCAAAAGGCGCTTTTTCCCTGATCCCCGGTGCCGAATAGGGACAAATGGCCAGGCACACCCCGCATTCACTGCAATAGCCCGGATCGGTCTGGGCCACCGTACCGCTCATGCGAACCGTCCCTCGTGCCAGAAGCGTAACGGCACGGCTTGCCGCTGCCAGGGCCTGAGCAATGGATTCATCAATGGGCTTGGGGTAGTGGTCCATGCCACACAGAAAGACACCATCCGTGGCGAATTCCGACGGTCCCAGCTTGGCGTGGGCTTCCACAAAAAAACCGTCCGCGTTCATGGGGACCTTGAACATCTGGGCCAATGCTTCGTCCCGGTATGGAACAATGGCGGACGCGAGACATAGCAGGTCGGCGGTCATCGACACTTCTTCCCCCAGCAATGGGTCCATTACCTGGATTTTGAGCGCCTCATTGTCTTTAAAGACCCGCGGTTTATTGTCTACTGTAAAGGGGATAAACAAAACCCCTGCCTTTCGAGCGTCCCGGTAAAGATATTCCCGTTCCCCATAGGTTCGAATATCCCGATACAGCACCACCACCCGCATATCCGGGTTGAGGTGTTTCAGGTGAAGGGCACTTTCCATGGCATGGCTACAGCAGACCCGTGAACAATAGGGACGGTCGGGCTCTCGAGATCCCACACATTGAATAAACACGGCGGAGTTCATCTTTTTTAAGGCAGGATCATTTCTGATGAACCGTTGATCCAGTCCCAGGTGTGTGACCACCCGTTCATCCTCACCATACAGATATTCAGAGGGTCTTGCTTCGAAGGCTCCGGTGGCGATGACCGCCACACCGTGTTCAAATTCCTCCTCATGGCCGTCACTTGAAAGGGTCGTCTTGAAATTTCCCACAAACCCTTCCACACCCGCTAATTCCGTATTCAGGCGCAGGTCTATCCTCGGGTCGGACTGAACCCTCTCCATCATTTTGGCGAGGTTCATTTGAACGTCTTCGCCCTTCCAGGTTCTAAACAGAAGACTCCCCTGCCCTCCCAGAAAGGGTTCCCGTTCCACCAGGCAGACGTCATACCCCTGATCCGAAAGACTCGTGGCCGCTGCCATGCCGGAGATGCCGGCCCCCACCACCAGGGCCTTCTGGTTGATCTCAAGCTCCGTTTCCCTAAGCGGTTCCATGAGCGCCACCTTGGCCACCGCCATGCGCACCAGATCCCTGGCCTTTTCCGTAGCCTTTTCCGGGTCATTTTTATGCACCCAGGAATCCTGATTCCGAATGTTGGTCATCTCAAAGAGGTATTTGTTGAGACCGGCCGCCACCAGGGTTTCCTGGAACAAGGGCTCATGGG
>JGI10211J34971_10000256_pt1 | contig 42012 bp, 51 predicted proteins | sample Etolagsediment_FD_34971 | JGI IMG/M metagenome (IMG submission 34971) | reverse complement strand
TTAACTAACAAATTTGCCATTGATCTAAAATACTTTTTCTTTAGGTATGTTTTTAGTTTAGTCATGATATCCTCCTTTTTTTGGCAAAAAAGTTTTTTCGCTAATAATTTCACCGTTTAGTTCTGCTGCTACAATAGTACCATCTTCTAATAGATAGAATAAACCCGAGTTTTTTCCGCTGGTAACCCTAAAAAGCTTGTGTTTTTCTACAAGTTCGCCATCTTTATGAATAATTTCCATACCCGTTTCTAACATAATACCTCCTAAATAAGCTTGTCCGCTAAGTAAAATGCGGAAATAGTTGCTTGCATGATACCCCGTGTATAGCCTGTAATATCGCCGATAATATAGGTATTATCTACTAACTTAAATAACTCTAACATCTGTGGTACTATGGAATTTGTTTTAATTTCCGGGGCATATACATTATTAGTGTCGTTTGCAATACCGGGGATTATAGGTTCTAATCCATTAATAAAGTCTGTTAGTTGTGTTACTACGGTTTCCGGTATTAAACTTACAAAATCTTCTTCTTTGGCATTAAGGTAAGTTCTTCCATTAGGTAAAATATCTTTTTTCCCGCAAAATTTTCCGTAAGGCATTACTTTGACACCATTAAAATGTGACTTTAGTTTATCTGCAAATTTAGATGCATTCTTAGTTATGTATTTGTATAATACAGCAAAATTTGTGAAATCACTTTTCGTGCTTAAAAAACTATGCCCATTAGCCAACCCATTTTCTTCTACAACAAAGCCACTTGGATTGACGCAAAATGTTCTAACATTATTCCGGGTGATCTTAAATTCATATAGCGTCTTAGTCAGATGTTCTACAACTTCGTTTTTTACTTCGTAGCGAATACCTACATCTACTATATTGTCTAAGTACTTAAGTCTTTTTTTGCGCAAAAAATTTTCTAACGCTATGTAACCAGTTCTACCCGTAGCAATAACAGTCAGATCAAAATTTTTCGCAATAGCTTCAATGTCTTCCACGGGTTGTTCCAGCATAATAGTAACACGTGGATGACTTACTAATTCTTCGTATAGCTCTTTTGCACGTGCCTGCATAGTTTCTGTGCCAAGATGGATAAACCCTGCTTCTATTAGACGATAGTTGTGGGCTAATAATTCCCTGCGCAATTTATTTTGATCTGCGGTATATTTGCCAAATTCAAAATCCCTAATATCCCTATTTCCAAGCCAGAAGTTAAGAGCCTTTGTTTCGTATTCTACATACTTATCGTTGGGCAGAATTCCACCGAGTTGTCCCCCAACTTCTTTAGATAGGGTAAGTTTTCCGTCGGAAAAAGTTCCGGAGCCACCAAAGCCATAATCGGGTTCCCTATGATATGGGTCCTTACCACGCTCAAAAATACAGATATTATAACAATCTTTTAGTAGATACGCTAAGGTAATACCGGCAGTTCCGCCACCGATAATTGCAATTTCCATTATTCCACCTTCTTTTTTAGCCTGCGTTGTTCAAATATAGCCGGCAAGTCTGCGATGCGATACTTATTTTTGTATAGGTTGTGTGCGTAATCGTCTAAACGAAGCATATCTTTCCATTGTTCAGGGTAGTAATTATAAACCGCTTCTGTTTGGTCTAATGTGTGAAAAGGGCATAAATAGCAAGATAATGAACGAAAGTGTTCGTAAGCACCTTCAAAGTCAAATCCATGGTCATAGCAGTACTGTAGTGCTTGTGCTTCAGTAATTCCCCATTCCGCTAATGGGTAGTGGGTATTTTTAATGTCTCTTATTCTACGTGGTTCATCTGCAGCAATTCCCAAGTAGATATCAGCTCTTCGTGGTGGTGTAGTACGATTTTGAGTATGTGAATCATACTTTCGTCCCTTAGCAGCTTGATTAAAAGCACCTCGTTTACGTCCTGTACACCATCTATTTTTTGGTGTTGGCCAGCCATATCCGTTGCGATCTTTAGATTTATGATCAATATCCTTAAACCAGTAATCAAAATCAATAGCTACTTTAGTGACTTTTCTACCAATGTAGGCTTCTACTTTAGTGATATTCCTATAAATTTCCGGAAATTCTTTTGTTGTATCAACGAAAATTATTTCGTCTACCTGCATCCCTTTTTCCAGCATCATAAGAAGCATGGCGGTACTATCTTTACCGCCACTAAAAGAAACTATCTGACTAAACATCTATAATTTTCCCCCTCAAGTAGGGTTATACTTCCTTGTTGTTAGGCAAGACTAACTGTAGAAGTACCCCTATAACAGCAGCTAACCCCAATCCTTGCAAGATAAATTCTCCGTAAGAAAAAGCGGCTCCACCAAGTCCAGAAATCAACATTAAAGACATGATAATCAAGTTTTTGTCTGTGAATTTAACCTTATTATGGACCAGTACTTTCATACCAATAGAAGCAATCATACCAAACAAAAAGATACTAATACCGCCCATTACAGACTGTGGAATACTCATGATAAGCGCTTCTACGGGCGGGAAAAAAGATAAGATAATAGCAAAAATCGCGGCAACTCGCATAATGACTGGATCATAAACTTTAGTTAGAGCCATTACCCCAGTATTCTCCGAGTAGGTTGTATTAGCGGGGCCGCCAAGTAATCCGGCAAAAGAAGTGGCTAATCCATCCCCAAGAAGCGTTCTGTGCATACCCGGGTCTTTATAGAAAGGTTTTTCTGCTGTTTCCGATATAACAAAAATATCACCAATATGTTCAATTGCCGGTGCAATAGCTGCTGGCACTACTACGCTAATAGCAAACCAAGAAAATTTCGGCAAAACAAACTTAGGAACGCTAATAAAACTTGTAAATTCAAAACTAACTTCGCCAATAGCTAAAGCTAACAAATATCCGGATAGAGCTCCAATAATAATTGGGAGTAGCTTAATAAAACCTTTACCAAAGCTTTTAGTGACAATAACCATTAAGATTGTGGCTGCAGCCAGTAGCCAGTTCGTGGCTGCCATATCTACCGCCACAGGAGCTAAGATCAACCCTATTAGTACAATCATGGTTCCCGTAATAACCGGCGTAAAAACTTTTGTAATTTTTTCGATGCCAATTTTATACATCAAGTAGGCAAAGAGCATTTTTACAAAACCCGCTAAAAGAATACCACCGGTTGCATACGCAATAGCATCAACGTTATTTCCGTTAGCCGCGTAGTAAGATGTTACTGTAATAATTGGTGCAATATACGCAAAAGAGCTACCAAGGTAAGCCGGTACCTTGAATTTTGTACACCAATGGAAAATTAAGGTTCCTACACCGGACGTAAACAACGCCACGGAAGGCGGAATCCCTACCAGTACCGGTACAAGCACAGTTGCGCCAAACATTGCTAACAAATGTTGCAACGACATTACAAAAAGTTTGGGTTTAGATAACATTTTTTTCCTCCGATTTTGTGTGGGTTTATACTTCAGTTCTTGTAAGTCTAAAGCCTATAACGGGGTATTTCTGGTGTGGTGCGCAGTAATCCCTGTATGTAATAGCACAGTGCCCAACTGGGTCTGCCCAACTTCCTCCGCGCACAATTTTGTAAGCTCCCGTATAACCGCCTATGTTATTTATAGTCTCCTTAAAAAATTCCGGGTTTCCATAATCAAAGGAATCATAACACCACTCATTTACGTTTCCAGTCATATCAAAAATTCCCAAGGTATTAGATTGTAATTCACCTACCTCATGTAAATGATTACCAGAATTATCTTTATGCCAACCTACATAATCAATAATGTTACTTCCAGAAAATTGAAAATTTAGTTCTGATATACCGCCTATAGCAGCATACTCCCATTCTGTTTCCGTAGGTAGCCTGTACCCCACAACTTTTGTTATATCAATGGTAGTATTGCCATACTGATCTAAAAGTTCCCCATGCTTATTATAAGCTACTGGCAAGTTGTTTAGTCTACTTACATCGTTACAAAAATCTAAGGCATCAAACCAACTTATAGACGTAGCCGGAATACTTGGTTCCGATATATCGTAATCCCCGTTAAATCTGGAAAAAGTTTTTTCCGTTATAGTGTATTTACCAATAAAGTAGTTATAGTTTAGTATTGCTGTGTGCCTTGGTAAGTCTTTTAATCCGCGGATTTTATCCGGTTTCCCAAGTCTAAATTCTCCGCCACGTACTTTAACAAACTCGGTTATAGAAGAAACTCCTGCAATCTTATTATTCGGCTGTGGTAAGTCCCCATATCGCCTAACTGCGCCGTCAACTAACGAAGTGTACCAAGTGGTTAGCAAAAAAATCGCCTCTCTTATGCAGGATTATTCAATTGTCAAAAGTAATGGGCGCGGTTGGAATTGAACCAACAACCAACTGATTATGAGTCAGACGCTCTTCCATTGAGCTACGCGCCCATTTAACTTCTTTAGTTAAATACTTAACTACGGATAGGCATTAGAATATGCCGTTTGTCTTCCCAATACAGCTCGATTGGTTCGTTTCTATCGTTGAATACAGCATTAATTTCATTAGTATCACAAGCTCTCAGGGTTTCCAGTAAAAATTCTGGGTTTACCCACACAGAAAACTGTAAGTTAGTAGATAGACGTTCCAAAATAGGCACATAAGACTCACCGGTTTTATAGCATATCCCTAATTTATCTTCATAAGTTACTAACTCAACCCTATCAACCTTAGATTTCACGGCTTTTTCTACTGCTTTGGTGATATCCAAAGTATCAAATACCATAATGTGTTTTCGTGATTCCGGCAAAACTTTACGGTAATCTGGATACTGATAATCAGCCGCTTTAGATACAAAGGTTGTTTCTACGTCAAAGTATGTTTTATCCCCAACATAGGCTGTGGTTGTCGCAAATAAAGTATTTTTATCAATATACAATGTAAATTTCTTAAGTGCCGTAAGAATTTCAATAAAAGGATTTCTAATAAGTACCGCGGGATGTTCAATTCCATTAAGGGTACTTAACTCACACATGGTTAACCTGTATCCGTCTGAACTAACAAACCGTAATTTATCATCTACTGGTTCCATGTAAACACCGTACAAGTTCTGCAAAAAGGAATCAGTGCCCATAGAAAATCGAAGGGTCTTCAAAGTTTCTTGTAGTTTTGTTTTATCTACCGGTAAAGCATTTTCTGGTATATCTTTAGCTTCTAACCAAGGATGAGCATCCAATAGTTCTTCATAATCCGCTGAATACACGGAAAAAACTTTGCTATTGGTTTTTGCATACACCATACCATTTTCTCTGTACAACGCTATTGTCTGCCCAATATCTGCCAGATATTTTAGATTATCTAATGGAATTAGGGCCTTAAAAAGTTCTTTTACTTCTGTAGATTCGGAGAAATCTTTTACTTTAACATAGACTGACTCAATCCCATTAGTAGTTTCTGCTATAAGCTCAGAACCCGTATCCGTAGGTACTTCGTGAATATATACCCCGGCAACAGCCGGGATAAACGGNTAGCTAACTTTNTTTGGAATAATTAATTTTGCCATTTTCCAAATATACTTTAACATTGCACCATCAATTACCATAGTAGCACACTCCTTTTTTATTTAAGAATAATAGTTTCTTTTTCTTCGACAATAAAGTACTGGTTAAACTCTTCCGGGTTAGGTACGCCATCAGCGAGCCTTGCTGTGAGTGCTCGGGTATTGAAGTCTTTGCGTACTAATTCCGGGAAATGCTGTTCTACGTATTCTACGGCATTACTATCTTTTTTACGGTGAACAGATCGAACATTTTTGCGGGTTAATGTTCCAAAAGTACCGGTAATTTCGTTGATGCCTTCTTCGTTGAAGTATTCGGCAATTCCTAATGATTCAAGATCAATCCTTGTTTTTAATTCCCGCAGTTTTTCCTCCAGTAGTGTCTTTTCTTCCAGTAATTTTGCAAATTCCATCATTCGTTTAGAAGTCATAAGTATCTCTCCTTTCTTAGTTTGTACCCAATTATACCACAAAAATACTCGTTTGTCAAGTGCCATAGTTAAACATACAGTAAATATCTAATTAAATCCGCGGAAATTTTTCCATAAAGTAGTGCCGTATCATTTAACATTTGTTCTTCCGTTTTATAATCTACTCTAAGTACGTGTTTACAGAATTTCTTTTTTCTAAAACCTAAATTCCGTGAAAAATAATCGTGTAATGACGCACTAAAATGCTTGTAAAACTGTTCCTCGTTAGTATTTAATACTTGTGTGTAAATATCCGTTACTTTTGAAATCTGCATAAAATCACCCCTTTTTAGGTTAAAATAGCATTTTCATCCTTATGTGGATTAAACAATCATCCAGCCAGACTTAGCTACGGAATACACCGTTTTGCCGTTAGCGATGTTTTTCTGGTTTCTGCTGTCGTTATAGAAGATAAAAGTATCGTCTGGTTGAATTGCGGACAGTTCTTTTAATAGATAAGGTACGGGGCTTGCAAATACAACAACGTCTCCAGTAAGAAGCTTTAGTACGCCTTGTAGTTGTTCAAAGTCCCAGCCACTCATGGGAATATGAAATAGTTTCCAGTTAGAACCAAATTTTTCGTTGAGCAAATCTTCCTGATTTTTAACCAACTTGTGCTGTTCGTTAATAACTACCTGTGCCATAGATTCGTGCGTATTCATACCATTCATCTCCCTTTATAGTTGCTTTTTAATTTTTCTCGGTCTAATGCTAAAAGCTTCCGTCGCTAAGTTCTTATTCTTGTAAGTTGGGTCTTCTGTTACATCGATAAATTCTCTAAAGTACTTAGACATATCAAAATTTTTTGCGGATTCTTCAGATTCAAATTCAATTTCTACAACGGATGCAAGTCTACCATCCGGATAGAATATAGTAGGATTCCCATAAAAATCAAGCTCAAAAATGTATCCGTCTTTTTCAATTTTAGTACGAAATTTTTTAATAACACTGCCAATACGTTTAGCCGTTTTTCTTTTTTTGTGGTTGAGTACTTCCGTGTAATAATAGGCTATTAAATTCTTCTGTGGTAATGGGGTACTCTTCTTCTTGGCGTACTAACCCTGTTCCTGTCTTAACTGTTTCATAACAGTTAATAGATTCTTGTGTAATAATCATCCGTCTACGTTTTTCGCTGTTCGGTGATAGTTCGGTATAGTACTGGATAATAATGTTCGGGTTACCTTCTTTAGAAAATTCTGCTGCTTCATCCCCGGGTACTATAAATTTTCGTTCAATTTCCATCTAATTTCCTCCTTTTATTTGCCAGTTTTCCGGCTGAAATTTTATTTTTGGCATTTATAATTCTGTCTTCGCATATAGTATTATTCCAGATTTCAATAGCGTCTGCTACAGTTAACCCGCCGTGATTAGGCGTAAATCCACAATCATCGCATATTACTATAAAACTTTCTTCCATGTCGATGATTCGCACATTTCTGCTTCCGCATTTTGGACAGACTTTCATGAATCACCTCATGTTTACAAGCTAATTATACCAAAAGATTCATTACAAATCAATACCCCAGCGTGTAAATTTCTTATGAAGGGGTCAGTAACGAATCTATCTCTTCATAGGTGTCTATAATTTCTTCCAAGTAGTACTCGCCATGTTTTTCCGCTTCACTTAAATATTTCCTGGCTTCTAATAGAAGTGGTTGTGCAAGCTGTTTTAGCTCTTCGTCTGTAGCAGATACGTTTAGATAGACGGGCAGTTTATTTTCAATATAATGTTTACTAACCCCCAAATAGTATTTAGCAATTACAGTATTAATAAATTGTTCAGTGTCCACGTCTGGTATAGGTATGTCGGCTAAAAAAACACGCGGCGAAAAATTTTTAACTATAAAGTCCATAATTGCCGTTGCCCTATTAACTCGTTTTTTTAGGTTCTTTGAATTATTTCCAGCGTGCTGTCTATAGGCTATAAGGGGCTCCTGCATAATTTTATATCGGCACTTATTTTTAATGTAGTTGAGCGTATTTATTACATCAGATTCAATATCATGATATTTAATATAACCAACGTCTTTTAAGAAAGAAGTCCTATATAAACCTGCGGTGGTCATTTTCCCCGATCCACCAGTTTTCCAAATTTCGGCAACCATCGTGTGCGGGGGTATATTTTCTTGAATCCAAGCTTCCTGTGGACTTCCTTTTTCGTTAACTAACATTAGCCCACTGGTAACAAAGTCGTATCCGCCTTTTTGTATCTCTGTATGTAACATTTTTAATGCGTCTTGGTATAAGAAATCATCACTGGCGGTTAAAAATAGGTAATCTGTTTTTGTAAGTTCGATAATTGTATTAATAGGCTCTGCTGGATCACCACTATTCTCTTCAAAGTATATAGCTTTAATTTTGACATTTGTTTTATTTGTAGCGATCATGTGCTCAATTCTTTGTTTAGAATTATCTGTGGAACAATCATCCACAATAATAATTTCTTTTGGCGGAAAATTTTGGTACATAGCCGTAAAGATGCATTCTTCAATAAAAGCTTCTTTATTGTAATTTATAATCCCAACTGTAATCATCGTATTCGCCTCAAGTTCTCAATAAATTTTTCGTGGGGAATTGCAAAGTTACCGGTAACAGTAGCACCTTCGGGTACGTCTTTAGTAACTACGGAACCAATACTAATACGTGCATTATCACCAACTGTGATCCCATTAGAAATCCTTACACCCGGTCCTATATAGACGTTTTTTCCGATGGTTGTATTCCCGGCGATCATGGTAGACGCTGCAATCTTTGTGTTAGCCCCAACTTGAACTCCATGTGCAATATGTACAAAATTATCCAGACTAACATAATCTTCTAAAATTGTTGGTCTATTTGGAAATACGCCTTTGTCAATACACACGTTGTTCTGTATATTAACATAATCGCCGATTAAAACTTTTCCGCGATGCATAACCATATAGTTTCCAGCTGTGGTTGATATAACTTCAAAACCTTCCCCGCCAATAGTTACAAAAGAGCCTACGTACACATTATTGCCAAGTGTAGAACCTGTTTGGATAACTACATTAGGCTCAAAGATACATTTTTCGCCTATGTCAACACCCGTAACAGCATACCTAACATTTCGTTCGCCAATAACCGTCCGTGTAACTGATGCGGAATAGCTATGATATTCTTCCTCTAAAAGAAGTTCATGTACCGCATAGAAGAGAAGTTTTGGATTATCTGATACAACTAAACCAAGCTCTTTGGGAATTTTCTGCGCAATTTCTTTTGTAGTAATAACACAGGATACATTATATAAATTATCGGCAAACTTAGGATTAGTAATAAACGTTAAACAATATGCTGGCATAGCCTTAAATACTTTAGTAACGTTTTCAAAGTACCCGTCCCTTAGAATAGAAGAATTAACTAAGTTGCCACAACGAATACCATTAATATCAACATCTTCCGTTTTAAGAATTGTATCAACAAGTTTCACATAACCAACCCCTTGTAAATAAGCCATCCCAGGCCGTATTAAGAATGTGCAAAATAGCCTCTGCTTCTACGCGAATTTCTTTTTGTGCGTGTTCTGTTAGTCTGAGTTTCAAGAAGTTTGCCCATGCCCTGAGGTTTCCGCTAACATAAAATTCGGTTAAAAATCCCGTCCCTAATACAGCCCTTGCGTCTTCTTTTTTATGGTTCTCTAACAATTGTGCGTATATTTCTAATTGATTCTTTAATTCTTCCCGCATGGTAGGATCAATATCTTGCGGAATACTTTCTTCTGTAAACTTAGTATATCTTCCAGATCGTTCTAAGTAGCTAAAGTGTCTATGCCGCATCCACTGCCTTGCAACAAAAATAGGGGTTTTAACATAGAAGGTAGCACCACCAAACTCAAGCACAGAAGTGTGCCCGAGTTTGATGATTTTTTCTACCAGTTGTTTAGCTGTTTTTTGCGTGTATTTCTTAGTACCACCGTACGATAGATTAGCGATGCTTGCTAATTGTACCATAGAGCCCCAAGATGCTACTAATTCAACAGCCATAGCAATATCACTTAATAGCAATATGGGATTTTGTTGATTCTACGTCGGTAATTCCATATTTCTCAATAAGTTCCGCAAAAAAAGAATCTGCAAAATAATCCATTGGAAGACTCAGAATAATCTTATCCCCTTTAATCCCGGCTTGCAGTACCCCGTCATCTACGTAAAGAATGTTATTTTCGTTGTCAAACTTAATTTTACTCTCGNTATAGAATTCAGCAAAGAACTGCACAGCTTCAGCAGTGCTGATTTTGTTAGGAAAGGTAATAATAGTAAACCCTTCATCTTCTTCGTATTTAGGACTTTCTTTAGCTTTTTCTTTCCTTGGTTCTACCTTGTTCTGTGGTTCTACTTTGTAAGGAAGTTCTGTTTTATGCTTCAGACGTTTCTTGTCATTATAAATTTTCTTTTTGCCGCCCAAAACAACTTCATCAATGCGCTTCAAAAATTCAAGTTTTTCTACGGAAGAAAGTCCTTCAAGCTTATGGATAATATCACTAATTTTGTCTGCGGGTTTCTCTGCCTTCTTTTCCAGTCGAATAAGGTGTACAAGGTACCCAATCATATCCATAGCAGTATCAATAATAGTTTCTTCGTCCTTGTAGTCTTTGCCAAGTAGGTTCTTGATTCGAGAAAGTTTATCGTCCATACGAATCAAGATCCCTTGAACGCCATGTTTTTCGATATTAGTGTCACCATACATACTGTTCTTCTTTTTCAACAAAGTATACACATCGGTAATAATTTTTTCGAGATCAGTTAACATAGTTTTTTCCTCCTATAAGATGTTTTAGATTAAAAGTTTCCGGCTTTTTCGTTTGCTTCAACTAAACTACGGTAGTAGTTGTCGCTTTCTTTCTGGGTAAAATTTTGCATTAACGTCTGCGCTTTTTGTAAACTTTCCCCAATACCTTCAAGTACATCTACTAATTCTGATACTTGATCAAAATCAGCCGTGTCAAATATTGAAGACGTCAAAAACTTTAGGATTATTTCATGGCTATAAATTTCTTGCGCAAAAATATCTGCGAGTATCTCGGCACGCACTTTTCTCGCTTTACAGTTTGATACCTTTTCCATAGTTGAAACCTCTTTTCGTTATGCGTTTATATCAACTAAAAAGACATAGTTAAATAAGTGCATGATAAGTTTAATAAAAATATCTTTTGATGGCGTATCATGATATTCATACAAGCTATCAATTGTTTTATCCATTTCCGCGCGTTTGGTTGTTAGTTTGGCTACTTCGCAAATACTAACGAAGTGCTCAAGTAAGTCTTCTGGATACTCATTATCGCACATGTATATAATTGCTGCCGCTAAGGGCTCAGCAAACACTTTGATTCCGTATAAGTCAAAACCAGAGTGTAAACCAAGCCCAATAGCTTCAACAATAGCTTCAGGTTCAGGCTCATATTTGATACGAAGTAAGTAATCTGCTATTAAATTTATTGTGGGGTATTCCTCTAACGTATAGGACATACGCCTGTTTCGCATCCTTCATCACCAACATCTAATTCAATTTCTTCCGTTTCATATTTTGACAGAAGAGACGGGGTGAATGGTTTTATGCTTGATGACATTTCTAAATACTTTTCGCGCGAAATTTTTTCGTATGGCATTAGTTGATAAAAAGAATTATCTAAGTTTAGAAATGATACAGCAATTACTTCATCCCAGTTATCCCATAACCACTGTTCAACATCTTCCCATTCATGTTCTTTCACACTAACGGTAATAGATGTGTTTTGCTCTACATAGTTTTCCATAAACATTTTGTAGTTTTCAAGCTGCTCAATTGCCGTTACATCGTACTTATTCCTACCAGCTGGTGCTTTTACAGGGAAGGAAATAACTTTTATAGTGCAGTTTTCGTCTGTTTGCCCCACTTCATTTTCTACAATCCACCCAAGTTCTTCGGCTACTTTTACTAATGGATCGGTTGCACTAATTCTAACCCTACGAATAAAGTACTCAGAATGCTGATAGTGAATACCAGATGATACCGTAGGGAGTTGTGCCAAAGAACCTTCTGGTTTTTGAACCGTGGTTAACAACGGCTTAGGTAAACCGGCTTCGTCGGCGTAAGCTTCAGCAGCTGTTTTAGCCGTATAACGTAGGCTTGAAAGTATTTCTTTTTCCTTGGCTTTAGATAGCCCTAACATATTTACAAGGTCTTGCCACCCCATTAAAGAACAACCAGTTAGTCTATCCCTACGTTGTACGTAGTCCCAATCGTGTAGCTCCATTTCAACGTTAGTCATGCGATATCCAGCTCTTGCGGATAAAACTTGCGCAGCTAAAAGATACTCCATGTCTAAAACACCGTCTTTAACAAATGCTGCTACATTTAGAGAAGTTAAGTTACAGGTGCCTTTGTCGGCAAGAAGTACTTCCGCACAATTATGCACGATAATACCCTCTACGACCCCCAAGTGTGCAGATGGTTCTGTGAAATCATAGACTTTAGCCTTGCCATTCGGGGTTACAGAAAGAACTTTTACGGGTGTATCCATACGATATCGTAGAACTTTTTTTCCCGCCAAATTTTCTGCTTTACAAAGTTTTCCGGTATAGAGCATAAATTGATGGTCGGGGGTACACTTAATCTTGGTGCCATTTTCAAAAGCAACTTCTACAGTTTCTTTTACACCGGTATACCATACTTTTCCATCCGTAGCTAATCCAAGGTGGTTAACTACCCTGCACAAGCCTTTTTCTTTACCTTCGCCCTGTTTAGCTAACACATCAAATCTTTCATAACCTTCCCCGGTTTTTAGTTTCATGTCTCCGGTAAAACATGGGTTTACGCCGTGGAAATCTTTTCTACGTTTCTTAGCCGCTTCTGCATTTACAAATCCGGGCTCTCCAGAAAGTTTTATCTTTTCTAACTGGGCGTGTAGCTGTTCCCGCGTAGGTTTTTCAGTGTAGTAGATGCTATTATTTGACATCTGTCGATGTAACAAAGACTCGTTTACCTTGTATTCGCCATCAATAAATTCATATAATTTTTGTTTCGCATTGATGGAATCAGTATCTTCTGGGGATACTAAACAAATTTCCGAAGTTCGTCTAATACCGCCAACAGTAACGTTTTCACCAATTATATTGGCAATATCAATACAATCAATAGGTCTAAGTTTTGCCCGCGGTGTATTATAACCCTTAATAACACGGTCAATTTTTTTATACATATTCTGCAAGGAAGAATGCCCGGAAGCTTTTCCGCCAAAAGTCTGTAAACGTTCACCTTTGGGGCGTACATTGTCATAATTTATAACAATAGTGTTAATTCCAGCATATTCGCTTGCTGTAAGCAGTTCAAAATAATACTTAAGGGAATTTTTCCAGCCTTCCTTGCTATCACCAACAGTAATTTTTGCGATATTAGTAGCTGGGAAACTAAGTGTCGTAAAATCTACGCGCTCTTTCTTGGCTACCGGCTGGTATGCAGAATGAATAATTTCCGCGTTTGTCCGTACTTTTGGTAGCTTGCTAACATCTTCTGGCAATACCCTAATACCGCACCCGGTTCCTACCATTAGTAGATAGAATAAGTCTACAAAAGAACTAAAGCTATCCACTACGGTAAAAGCACAATTAAAAGAGCTGCTTGGAAATTTTGCAGATACTTCTGTTCCACCAGTCCATAAGGTACGCCCGGATAAAAACAGCCTTAAGTTAAAAACATTATCATATAAAGCTTCAGCTTCCGCTTTAGTAACCCCCGGAATAAGTGAGCAATTATACTCTACAGCACGTCTAACTGTTTCCCACCATTGCTCCCTTCTGTTCTTATCCGGAAGCCATCGCGAGTAAGTCCTGTAATACACAAACTGTCCTAATTGCGTTGGGAACGGATTTTGGTGTTTATACTTCGCGAGAAATTCTTCGCTGAGAATCCCTGGTTTTTTCTTTGGTTGACGTTCCCTATCACGTTTTTCGCGGTATAAAATGTAAGCCTTAGCTACGTCTTTACGATCCGAAGACATAAGATGTAATTCAACCATGTCCTGGATGGTGTCAACACTAACTATTTCGGAAGCAACTTCTTTGACTACGTCGTCGGAAATTTCGATTGCTAAGTCTTCGTCTACCCCAACTAACGTATCTTCCATAGCGAGCATAATTGCTTTGGATATTTTATTAGCATCAAAATCAATAATCTTGCCGTTTCTTTTTTGTACCTTCACAGTACCGCCTTCTTTACATATCAGACTTTTCAAAACCCATGCGAAGTTCCCCGTTCTGGATAACTAAAGGAACACCGATTTTTTTAACGCCATTTTCTTTTCTGCAGCGTATAATTTCTTTTGACATACTTTTTGGCAAATCATTAATATCTATGTAAATATATGGTTCACCCTTAAGATCGAGATTTTGTTTAACTTTTTCACAAGCAGCACACCCTTCTTGCCCAATTAAAACAGTGTGCTTAATATCCCCAATAATCACTTTAACCACCCGTTAGCTTTACAAACTTGCAGCAACCCTTGAGACAAAGCTTGTACAGTGTGCTCGTCTTCGGTATTCATACCAAGCGCAAACATCAGTGCGTGCACAACCTCATGATACAAGACGGAAAATACTACGTCTTTATTCTTGAGTTTATCGCTGATAGAAATTCGTGCGTCGTTATATTCACAAAGCCCTTGGATAGAATATTCAATACTATCATCTAATCCTACAGCTTTACTAATCTCTTCTTCAGTCTCTTTGGATAAATCCCGCACAACAATAGAGTATTCAACACCCATAATGTCAATCTTTTTTGGTAGCTTTTGTTGTGAAATAGCCATAATCATCCCTCTTTTCGTAAAAGTACTTCATCGCCAATAGAATCTTTTTAACCGTCGCTATATACCCTTCTTTGAATCTGTAAATTTTTCCGGTGGTTAACTTATCGTAAAAAGTTGCTTTATGATAGTCAAGTTTTTCATCGCTAAGATTATAAGAAAAAGCCGGAAGATACCCGTAGTCTTCACTGGTATTGTACCTGTGAAAAATAAGGACGCCGAGTTTTCCCGTGCGTTCCATGTCGCCTAAAAGCTGGCGTTCCCAGCTATTTATAGCAAGAAGTTTGTGGTTCTTGCATTCAACGACAAAAGGAAAATCGATCGTTCTATCTTCCGGCATTATATCTCCTTTTAAGTATAGACCACCAGAATTAGGGGTTCGCGCAAACTTAAACCCAAAAACTTCGTCAAACATTTTTGCAATCTTTCTTTCATACATATTACCCTTAGTTCTTACATTGATAGATTGTGCGCTGCTGAATACACGAATTGTCTTCGGGAAATTTCCCTTGAAATTGTCTTCATCGCAAGCTCTAAGTTTTCTACGATAGTCTCTAAAGCCATACACGATGCTACCGCCTCCTGTAATTTATCATTAACCTTCTGTGTTTTGGTTGCGGCGATAGCTTTTCTTTCAGTTACGTTTTTCACAGAATCCGGATCAATATTCAAAAGCGCCTGATTAAAATTAGCCGTGTAGTTGCTCTCGTTTCCCATCTTGTCCAGGTTAGCTCTTAGCAATAGGTAGTTTGCATAACAATACCAAGAAGCAAATTTTGCGTGTATATCTCCGAGCATACTATCCGGCACTTCTGATAAATCTGCTAACACATCAAATAATTCCGTGGTAGCTTTCTTTGGTTTAGTAGGTATAGGCACCCCCGACTGTTCTAATTTAGCTAACACGGTTTCTTTTAGCATCTACTCACCTTCTTTTTCAAAGAAAATTGAATCTTCAATATACTCCAAGTAGTCTGAAGGGCAGTAGTATTGCCAGCTTGTTCCGAATTTAACAAAGATAGAGTAGGACTCTAATCCATCTGTATTTCGGGTTTCAATTACCTTCCCGGTTCTTGTGATAGTTTTTACAGACCCATCTTCTTGTTTGCGGTTTACCTCCCAGTAAAACTCATTAAAAAATCTTTCATCAACACCCGTCATAGTGTAATAGTTTTTCATAATTCTTCCATCTCCTTAAGTTTGTTTGCATCAAAAATATCGTTAAAAGTTGCGTCTGGATGCCTATAACAAATATCCATGTACCTACAGGACTGGCATAGGTTAATTTGGTCTGTTTTCTGCAATATGGTTTTTGTATTAGGACTTTCTTTAATAGTAAACATTAGGCTTTTGATTTGCTTAACAACATCTTCATTTTTTCGCACAAAAAATTCTTTCACTTCTTGGGTATTCTTGTTTTCATATAAAACAAAACAGTCTAACCCTGTTACCATACTATAGAGCTGTACTTGTATACAATGCTCTGGTTTAGGCTCTTTTAGCTTTTGGAAAGAAAAATGATTAATAGATTTTAATTCAACAATATACTTAATGTTATTTACTACCACTATGGCATCAATATATCCGGAAATTCTGTTTACTTGGTCAATAAATCTATGTTCTGCTTCTACAAGTATACCAGCATCTTCTAAGTACTTCTGCCACCTTATATGCATACTTGAACCATTGTCAAAAATTCTTTGAAGTTGAGCATTTACCCCGGAATTTTTAGTCCTAAACTTTAGATTTAGCGAGCTTTCTAAATAATAGAACTGCTGCTGCCTCTGGCAATTCAGGTTAAAAAAGTACGGGTGAAAAAAGAAGGGTGTTTTTTCGCGGCCATTTTCTGCATTGCGTTTATCAATAAAGTCATCAATAATAACTTTGATAGACGGCGTCTTTAATATTTTATCGCGAATCATTTCCCGGTGCTTCCAAAGCCGTTTTCGCCGCGTAGGTGTACCTGTGGTGCTGCGCCTTTTCGCATTGGCATACTAACTCTTACGGGCAAAATAAGCAGTTGTGCAATACGTTGGTAAATTTCAATTTTATACTCTTGATTGGTACTATTATGCATGATTACTTTAATTTCCCCGTCGTACCCACTGTCAATAACTCCGCCGTGCACAAAAATACCTTCAAGTGCCATAGAGCTACGTTCTTTTACAAGCCCTACATTTCCTTTTGGGATACGCAAAGATATCCCTGTACCAATAGCACGAATCTCACCGGGCTGCAGGGTAACAGTTTCACCGGCTTTCAAATCAAATCCGGCATCAAACTCATAACCTTTTTCGGGACTAAGTTTATCAACGGTATAAAAAATCATAGTATCGCCTACCTTCTTGGTTTACGGTATTGTAATTTGTTTTGAAATAACAAGTATTCATGATGATTCATTTTAACTCCTCCAGAAGTCTTAGAAATTCGTGTTCAGGAATAACAAACATTCTATTTCCTGATATGTCGATGTGCATTATTCCGGTCTTTCCTTTTCGTAAGGCTTCTACTCTGATCTTTTCCAAGGTATCGTTTTTAATCGAAAAAGATTTTTTTCCGGTAATTTTACATTCTATAAGGTAGTCATTAGTTTCTACGTCGCCTTGGTCAATTTTCAAAGCTCCAGAAGCTATAGTTTTTCTACCCGATAGAAGATTCGCAAGTCTCTTCTCCTGTACTTTGCTGTCGTTTTTGTCCATAAAACTCCTCCAAAAACTCTGCGTACTTGTCCGGATTAGCTATAAAGTATTCCGTAAGTTTTGTTTTTCCATGATATTGTTCGCCTTTATAGTTAATCCATGATCCTTCATTAATAATTCCCTTAACTTGTGCCTCGGCGATAATTTCTTCTTTATCATCATACGTTCCAGCAGGTTTTAATCCATCTTCAACGTATAGTCGATAAGAACCACGCTTGAAAGGAATTCCAACCTTGTTTTTTTCTACGCCAAAATTTACTTCTTGATACTTACCACCGGCACTATCTTCTTTACGTTTTCCGCGGTTTAGTTCTAATCTAATGCTTGCGTAGAACTTTAATCCCCTACCACCAGGGGTGGTTGTTGGGTTGCCATATAAAACCATAGCATCCCGTAACTGGTTGATAAAAATTAACATCGGTTTTGGATCAAGTTTAGATACATTAATACGGCTTGTCCATACACGCAAACCTTTATTAATTAATTTAGCCTTTGTAGCCATTTGAGCATTAGCTGCGGACGAATTAATCTCAACGTCTGGGGCTAAAGCATCGATAGAATCTAATACAATTAGGCTGGTTACATTTTCATTTAGCAACTTGGTGATAATATCAATACCTTCTTCGGCATTTTCTGGGGATAAATAAATTAGCTTGTCTAAGTCTACGCCCATCTTTGCAACCCATTCCGGGTCAAAGGCGTTTTCGGCATCTACTAAAGCCGGAATAATTCCACGTTGTTGTGCTTGTCTAATGATTTGATATGATAGCCAACTTTTTCCGGAGCTTTCTTTCCCAAAAATTTCAATTGTTCTACCAAAGGGCAATCCACCACCAGTCTTAATGTCGATAATATCCACCCCGGTAGACAACTTTTCTACCGGGGGAATATCGCTTCCTACTCGAATGGAACCTTTGAACTGTTTAGAAAGTTTTTCCGCTAACTTTCTAACATCAATGTCGTTCATTAGAACGGAATGTCCTCATCATCAGATTCTTCAAAATTCGTTTCAAGCGTAGAATTAACTTTCTTGGCATTTTCAAGCTCTTCCGTAAGATGCGCTACAATTACTTTCTTCAAAGATTCTGGGGTTAGATCGTCAACTTCAAGTGCTTGTTTAACAAGTTCCTTGTCTTCGTTAGTCAACTTACCAATCCTCGGCATAAAACTATACGTGGTACTTGTACCAGAACCAATACGGGAAATTCTAATGTCATTTGTATCAAGACTTCCTACTTCGGCTTCTTCCGGAAATTTTTCAAGCTGCGACAAAACACGCATAGTTGGTGTATAAATCCTAACTTGTGGTGGTACTTCTTTTCCGGAGTTATTAGTGAATCCACGTACAAGCACTAAAAATGCGCCTACAAAAGATTTTCGTTCGCCCTGTTTACAGTAAGGACAGTCATCTTGTGTACAAATGTGCTGATCCCATTTTCCGTTGCTTCCACGTACCACGTGCTGGTAGTATGTAATAGGTTCTGTCGTAAGAAAATGTACAACCCGTGCTTCATCTGCCGGAATCCACAAATTCCACAATCCATTAGAAAGGCTTGTTTTTGCTTCGTGTACACTATTCCAACCGGTTGAGAAGGCATTACCCATAGTAAATCATCTCCTTATTTGTATTGTTCTAACATTTCTTTGGAACGAATCTTCAACTGTTCTTGCAGCATTGTATTAACCTTTTCAAAAACATCTTCGGGTTTTTCCCCCTCATTCACGGCTAATTCTGCCCAAGCATCTACACGCGCAGATTCATAGTTCCCAAGGTTAATTGTAACCCCAACACTAAGTCCTACTTTAGAATTTCCTACGTCATGATTGCCCTTCATGATTACCCTCCTTTAGCTTTCTCCGCTTTTGTTCCTGCTTAATTTCGTTAATTTCGTATATTGTGCCCTTCAAATCTGCTTCCATTTCTTCTAAGTCTTCTTTAGACAAAACATCTTCAATAATAGCATCGTGTAATTGTTCCTTCCTGCTACTAAGCAGGTTACTTAACAGCGTTACCCAGTTACTTAGTGTAACATCATCTTCGCCTTGTAGAAATTCATAAAATTCTGCAACTTGCCCGTCTTTAACATACAACATTGTACCACTCCTTTACGAGAATCTTTTCCACCATGAAATTTTTCCCAAAATTTTTTCCCACCTATCTACAGCACCACTGATATCGAATCCTTCAACGTATGTAGAGAATATAGTTATTCCCCTATTCTCCCAAATCTTTTTTATGGTTTCCCGAAGCATTCTTTTATCTTTCTCGTCCATCCAACTTCACCACTATTATACCATAAGTTTTATTACGTGTCAATACCCTACAAAGTAACAGTTGCGTTAACGCGAAAAATCTTCATCGGTTAAACCAGCAAATAATGGAATCTTTTTCCATTCTTCTAAAATTTCTTTGTAGGCTGTTTTTTTCTGGCGCTTAGTTAGATTATGCCAAGCACAAATACGTACAATTGGCTCTAACTGTGCCCAACAATATAGGCGTGATTTTAGCTGATCTGAATCAGTTAAAGGCGTCTCTGGGATAGCGCCTTCCTTTGTTAAGTAGCTTAGAAAAGTTTTGGATAATCCAAACATTTTTGATACTTCGTTCTTTTTGTAAAGCCATACTTTCTGTCCCGCTACTTCATATAATTTCGGCAATCAAAAATCCCCCTTTTTGTGGATAATTTTTTCAATGCCTATAGCCTTATAAAATGGTAGTCTTTTAGCATATAGGGCTTTGCTCATTGGGGAAGCATCTACGTAGTCGAAAATTAGTAGCTCTTTTTCATTTTGCCCGCGTAATAATCTTCCTATGGACTGAATAACACTGATTCTGTCTGATATAGGAGTTGCGTATATCAATGTGTCTAACTGCGGAATATCCACACCTTCTTTAGCAACTCCGTTTGTTGCTACTACTACATCTGCTGTTTTTGGATCAACTTCAACCGGATCGCTTCCCGTAAGTATAGCAATCTTTTTTTCTGGGAATTTTGTTTCAAGCGAAGATTTGATATTTCTTACTTGATTTAGTCTGTCGGATAGAACTAAGACAGTCCTACCATTCTCTACACAGGTATAGACGTCTTTTAGAATGATATTATTCCGCCGCTTACTTTTTGACATTTGAGTAATCAGTATACTATACTTTGAGTTTGGATTACCAGCTTGCTTATAGTTAGTATGCCTAACTATTATTGTGGGATACTTTTCAATCTTTGCATCTACGGTTATAATAGGTCCAATACTATCTCTGAATATAATATCCATACCATCGTTTCTAAATGCCGTTGCGGTTAGTCCAAGCCTAATTCTTCCGGGGAAACTTGCAATCGCATCAAAAAAAGTATATGCGGAAAATCTATGGCATTCATCAACTATAAGAACATCGAACTGATTAAAAAACCCGGATTCATACAGCATACGTTTTCTTGCCCGAATAGTTTGTGCCATAGCAATCATTACCTGTGGAATGTTTATAAATTGCATTCTTTCCGCCCTAAGTAGTTGTGGTTTAACATTAGTAAATTCCCTAAATTGTGCTTCCCATTGTTTTAGTAAATACTGTTTATGTGTAAGTATTAGTGTTCTGCGCTTAAAGTGCGTTGCTAAAGCCATACCAACTACAGTTTTACCGGTTCCGGTAGGCATTTCTAAAATCACATTGCCGTTTTTTTCTGCTACCAAATCAAAAGCTTCTTGCTGTTTTGGGAATAGTTTCCCCTTAAATGCCATGTCTACGGGGTTGTTCCATAATGTTTTATCTTCTATTAAGTCCATTGGAAGTGACTCGTCTTCGTACATCCGTGGGACATTTAACCGTCCATGCTGTTTCCAGTAGAACAGTAGATATTTTGCACGGGTTTCTTGTCTGCCTTCGTAACCATGTCGTGCGGCATATACCCAAGCGGGATTTAATATTTTGTATTTTTCGCGTATGACAGGTTCATACTCTTCCGGTAAATGTAATACACTATCTCTATACATTCCATCGATACCTCACATAGTGGACAAATTTAACATCCCCATCTGATTCCCCGAAATCTTTTGCATTACCATAGTCAATGATATACGTAGGCATAAGTCTGAACAATATATTGCCGTAGTGTAGATTAGATTCTTTGCCGGTTTTATCGTTATCAAATCCTAAAATAACTTTGGGAAATCGTGTTATAATATCAATTTGTTTTTGGGATAACGTAGCCCCGCCAACAGCTACAACATTCTCTATACCAAGTTGGTACGCAGTCATAGCATCTATTTGCCCTTCTACGATTATAATAGGTTTGTCATAGTCCAAGAATTGTTGCCCATAAAACCCGTCAGATTTCTTACCGTAAGTTTTATGTGCTTTCGTTTCCGTTGAACGTTTAGTAAAAGCAAAAATATTCCCTTCGTGGGATTTGAATGGGAAAACAACGCTTAGTGTAAGTCTATCGTACCCAGTAAAAAATCTTTTTGCTGTTTCTAAAGAAATTCCGCGCGAAGAAAGGTAAGTATGGTCATAAGTATCAAAGTATACCCCGCATTCAATTAAAAAAGAAGATGTATCAATATCCTTAGATGCTAACTTGTGTTTAACATCATCTACAGTGGCTAAGTCTGTTTCTGGAAAAGTCACACCAAGTAAGTAACTTAGTGTCTCTAAATTACCTTTTCGACCGCACGAGAAACATATCCATAGACCATTGTCCTTAATAGCGAAAGACGGGTGATAATCTTCGTGAAAAGGGCAATGACACACAAAGTTCCCGTCATTGCCTTCTTTTACAACACTAATTCCGGCATTCTCTAACATCCTTTTAGTCAACATCGATAAGCTCCTCATCATCAAATTCTTCATCAATTGAGTTTATTGTACACCCAGAAGAAAAATTCCATTCAAGATTAAATTCCCCTATTTCACCATCACGTGCAGCAATTAAAGATAGATTCATCACATTAGCATTCTTTAGAATAGGATTCTGATACAGGGTTAGCAACGAGTTACTTACTTGAATAATGGTGTCAGAATAACCCACACTTTTGAAAGAAGTATTATTTTCTTTTTCGGAAACTTGCCTATTAAGCTGCGTTGAACCAAACATACAGACGTTACACCTACGTGCAATATCAGCTAAATCGTTAGCTACATTACCCACGCGTACCCACACATCGGAGTTTTTTCCTCCGTCATTAAACAAGTAGAAGGAATCAACAAAAACAACGTCTGGTTTATACTTGTTAATCTTCTGTACAATACTCCATACGGTTGTCTGTCTATCTAAGTTTTCATTGGCTAAAAATACGCAGCTATTATCCATTTTTGAAAACTCTTCTTTTGACCGGCGAATTTTTTCTACGTCAATAAAGGATAGTTTCCCGCTACGCATATTGCCTAATGGTATATTGTTATGGATAGCATCAAATCTTTGCACAAGTTTTTCTGCGCTCATCTCTTTAGAAATGAACATAACGTTTGCCCCGTTAATAAACATATTATGGGCAACTTTCAGCATGAACATTGTTTTTCCTACTTTGGCCCTACCAGCTATAATGTGTAATTCTTTCTTGAAAACTCCGCCAAGTAGTTCGTCATATCTGTCAATACCGGTATAGTAACCACCTATACGTTCATTAGAATGTTCATACTTACTCATTATCGTTAAGTCGTCAATAGAAATATCAGTAAGTTCTTTTTCTTCAATTTGAGTAAGTACATCATATAGCTTAGTAACAGCAGCGTCTAAGTTTTTATTTTCTAAAGCAGATAAGCTATCAAGTATTCCGCCGTTTAATTTTCCAATGTTATAATTTGCAATAACATTTTCTTCGTAGAATTCTACCGGTTCTACAGCTTTAGAATACGCAAAGTTTGGGAAGTATTCAAAGATAGTATCAATATCTGGTAGTGTTCCATACTCACGGAAAAATTTTTGTAGGTATAAAAATAGTTCTTTGTTCCTAATAAAGTGGTGCGCTTCAGTTTTTTCCGGGAATTTTTTTTCATCAATTATCTTAGATAAAAGTTTATCTTCCATAGTAAATCATCCTTTCAGCGTATGGTTAAAGTTCCACTATCAGATACTTATAAATTTCTTCCATGTTTTGTAGTCGATGTGCTTGTTTGTATTTCGCCGAGAGTTCTGGGTCTTTTGTAAAAAACCTAACGCTGTGCCCTTTTAACACAACGTCAAGGTCTTCGGGGTAAAGAATATATTTTACAGGAAGGTCTAATAGATCAATACGTTTTTCAATCAACTTTTTTCGGCGCTTGGTTGTATAGACGTAAGTATTCACATCTAATTCCATGACAACCCTAATTAGCGCAGAAATTATTTCGAAGTCTAAATTTTTATCCGCTATAAGAAACGTATCGTCTATAACAATTGTCATGCCAGCGTTAAAAGAAATCTCATTATACTGCATTATTTCACCTTTATATTTTCCGTGTCCTGGTATAGTGGATCGGATTCTTGTTGAAGCTCGGAGTAGTAAGAATCTTTTACTTCGCGTTGTTTTTCATTATTAGCGTGGTTGACACCATCTTCTTCTACTGGAAATTCTTCGCCCAAAATTTCAATGATCCTGTCAATATCAGTTTCACCAATATATTCCAAAGCCTTGCGCTTAGTGATCATTCCAAGTGCTTTTCTACGTTCAATAACGGACATAGCAATAAGTTCATCTTGTGGGAATGGGGATGGATATTCAATCCTAAAATCCATCGGATTTGTAGGTAACTCAATCTCTCCCTTAGCTTCTAACAAGGACATAACAAGCCAGATAATATCTTTAACAGCTGGAGTTAAAAGAATCTTCTTCCTTCCGGCTTTTTGAATAAGCGGGTAGTACATCATTTTCATAGCAGCAGAAGATGTATTACTGATGGAAATCTTTTTTCCGCGCGCAATTTCTGGGATATCTGCAAGTTCCCAAACTTTATCATCCAGCAACTTAATAAAATTGTTAATAGACTCTAAGTCCGTATCTAACTGTAGGTTTTCTACTTTAGCGTCCTTTGGTAACCCGGACCAAACTCTTCGCGCACCCTTGATCAAATCTTGGCGTTTAACACCAAACAAAAGTGTAATAGGGCTACCATGGTAGTCTATGATATCAGACAAGTCTTTGACTTTAGCAACAATCTCGCGGTTCAAAAGGAAAACATCTTCAAAGTCAGATAGCCCATAAAAAGACTTAGTATTACGATAGTTAGGAACGTGAACAATTAGAAATTCATTCAAAGGATTTTCATGTTCCATTACAAGTGAGTCGTTATTGTAGATTTCTATGCGATCTTTATGGTGAATTTCAGTATACGTATACTGGTCAGTGGTATAGTCAATTACATAGTATTCTACTTTGTCCTTATCAAGGGTACTTAACTTTGGATACACTATTGCAGGATCAACAACTTTCATATTTATGATTCCGTTTTTAAGCCCGTATTTTACTTTTCTTGGATCATCCGCTTCAAGCTCTTCGTAGCCAAGTTTAACAAAAGCATCCCCATAAATGCTGGCATCCGAACCAATATCATTACATATTGCAGGAAAATTAGCATAATCTAACACTTGCTGCACCGCCATTTGAACCCCTTTAGTTCCTTCATTAAAGAACGGTTGTGCGCCAGATTCGCCGAATAAAAACCAGTTAAGTGTGGTAACAACTTTTTTTAGGTTGTTTACAGCAACATCTTCTTCGTATTTTTTAGTTAACCGGTTATAGTAAATACCTCTAAAAGCCATCCAATATAAATTCCATTTCGCACGTTTTGTCATGTACTCTTCGTCACTTCGGATTACACTAAGTATATTTTCCATACTTCACCCCTTAGTCTCTTAACCAAAAATTTCCGGGAATATCACTAATTTCCTCGTTTTGCAACTCTTCGCCCATACAGTAAGCCGCTAACATTAAAGAATCAAGATAGTCATCGTGCAAAGTACGCGCTTTTGAATTAGGGGTTTCAACAGTAAGGTAGCTTCTACGATATCCCCTATGTGCTGACATACAGTCACGCCTGAATCTTTTATACTCTGGGGTTTGTTGTACGGCATAGTTTGCTGGTATAACAATTTTATTTTTCTCGATTAATTCATCAAGTAGTACATATCCCGCGGATTTATTTTTATCCGAATATACAAATCTGTCGACAAATATCTTACCTAACTCATAGTAAGCTTCAATTTCATCCGCAATGGCTTCGCCAACACCGGTAGAGTCTATTAATACACTTGATATGTTATAGTTTGCTAAGAAATCGTATATGTTTAATTTTTGCTCCGAGTATGGAATGCGGTCTAATTGTAGCCATTTTAGCACACGGTACTTATCATTTTCAAATCTCATAATGGTCACAACGGTGCTATCGTTTTTCTTGCCCAGGTCAATACCGGCGATAATTACGGATAGAGGGTTCATGTCGGTATGTACATAGTCTAACGAAGTATCAAGCATACTGGTAAGTCTTTCTTTAGGCAAAAATAATTCGCTGCTAAATCCCCACTTCAACAAATACCCCCTATCAAAGGAAGTTTGGCTCATAATACCCCGCTTCACATCTTCGCGTCTTTTAGCAACAAATTTTTCATACCGCGGGTTAAACTGTTGGACGTGTCTATAATCGTACTCAAAGTGGTATTTTTCATCGCCATCTTCCCGTTCGCGATTAGTGTTTATGTTATATGAAAATAGTCCTTCTTGATCACCGGCAACCCCAACAAGTACAATAGATGCATTTGTTGCTGATCCCATAGGATAAACGTGTTCAGTAACAAAATCATCATCAGGGATAGCTTGGGCTTCGTCAATTACAATAAAATCATAGGTGAAAGATACCAAGTTTTTCGCTAACAAAGAGTGACCTTGAATTAATGAACCATTCGACAGTTTAATCGGATTTCTCGATTTTAAGTCCGTGTTAATTGATGGATCAAGTAGAAAAGGTTGTGCGTCTTCTGAGTCTAACCTATCAAGTACCCGCCCGTACATTGTTTTAGACAACTCTTTTTGAGGCGCAAAAATTCCAGATTTGAATCCACGTTTGTAGTGCCCTAATTCTTCCGGAAAAATTTCGGCAAGCCTTGGTAGCAAAATAGCCATAGCTTTAATTATAAGTGCTAAAACTTCTGTTTTACCGGCTTGCCGAGCTATCTCTACTGTAAACACATTGCCCCTGTTTAGCAAAATATCTTTTACAATGTGCATACCAACTTCTTTTTGGTATTCGTATAAGCTTATATTATCAAATAGTTCGCCAAACGTAATGATTTTTTCCGCCAAAAAATCTACGTCAAAGCCCCTATCTTTAGACTCATCTACATTGGAAGATATAGCATCTTCTAATTTCGGGGTTGGTTTTCCGAGATTAATTTTTTTCACGTAATTCCACCCAACTTTTTATAAACATTATCACTAATCATAGTGAAGTTATCACGCATTTCTGGCATCTTAACCTGTAGTCTAAACATTTCATTTAGTAGGCTATAAAAAGCCGTCCCATAAAAATCTTTCAATTCATCCGGAGTTAGATTAGTTGTAATTAGTGTTCCTAAGTTGCTGTTAATTCGTTCCCTAATCAAATCTTCTAAAACATTTCCGGCAAAATCTTTGCGTTTATATTCCCTTCCAATATCGTCCAAAATGATAAACTTGCTCAAAAGTAGATCAGAAAATGACCATAAATCGTTACCAAAGTACGCAGAATATAGTCTATGATTTGATACAAACATAGGCATAAATCCATGCTGTTTCATGAAATACTTTGCAAATGCGATCGATAAAGCAGTTTTTCCGCTTCGAAAAGGACCTGTAAACATTATGCCATAGCCACTGGTATCTAATCTGTTATCTGCGTAGGCTTTGAGTTTCTTAGCAATGTCTTGGTATTTTTCCCTGTTTACAGGTAGTTCTGTGAAATCGATAAAAGAAAAATTCCAGTATTTCTTAGGTAGTCCAGCTTGTTCGTATGTAGCTACTGCCAGTTGTTTATTCATGATGCCGCCCCACAAATCCGCTAAAAACTTCAGCTGGTTTTGTTTCTTCTTTCTTGTCGTAACTTTTTTTGCCAAGCTGTTTGTAGTCCATAATAACAGCGTTAAAAAACCCATTAAATGCTGGCATAGTAGGGCTATTTACACCCCAAGTTCTAAAATTTTTCAGATAAAATTTATAAACCTTATAGATTTGTTTTAGATTTAATCCAGATGTGTTATAGATACTTTTTAGACTATTAAGCTGCTTAGGCAAAATAGTTGTTTCACTAAAACCGAATTCTTCATAGAATAGTCTGTTCATGTAGATTAGACACTCGATAACTTCGTAGTCCTCTTCTTTTTTTGCCAATGGAATATACCGCCCAGTAATTACCTTTGGCATTTCTTTTTTAGAAGAATTTTGTGGTGTTTTTTCGTTCAGCAAATAGAACTGTTCATCAACAACCTTACCAACTAAAATATGACTACCAGTCAGTTTTATTAGGTTCAAAGATTCCAATAATTTTAGTTTTTCTGTGATATCCGCTTTATCAGCGCCTGTCAGGGTTGCGATGTTATCAACTGAAAGTTGAGCTTCTACCATTTGCTTGAATAAAGCAACTTCTTTCATCGCCTCGCTAACAAGCAGCACAAAAATAACCAGCGCCTTTTTTTCCGCCAAGGTTTTTAACACACCAAACGACAGAAGTTCGATCAGATTCATAAAAATTTCCCCTTTCCGTACTGTGATGTCATCAGAAAATTTCGCGCTTAAAAAGAAGTTTTCCAATGTTAGCATACGTCAAATTACCGACCTTTTCGTAATCAACTAAATGATCCAAATCATCCTTTGCTTTGCTGGATAAATCTAACTTTTCTATTGGCACCGTGCTAATTACCCGCCCGAGTTTTCTTAGCTTCAGTAAACCAATATTTTTTGTGGGTAGAAAAGCAGACTCAGCCAGAATAATCCAGTACTCTAACCCGTCTAAATACTTAGTTAGCTCTGGATTATCGTGCAATAAAAAGCTAAGCTTGTTTTCAATCATCCTTCATCACCTCCAATTATACCACAAATTTTCCCGTTTGTCAACCCCCCTGAACAAAATAATTTTACCACAAATTTTGTTACAAGTCAAGTATCAGAAAAATTACAAATCAGCGCTGTGAGTATAACAAAAATAACAGATTTTGTGATAGGCTTAAATAGCCAAACACAGCGTTTTTGCAAGCAACTTTTGGCTGTTGATGCGGGTTTCAGCCGAAAAAAATGGTCAGTGTGCATATATATATATATATAAGTACTTAAGATCTTAAGTACTTAAGATCTTTTATCTTTCTTTTTCTCTTTTTCTTTATGATCCACGGTGTGGTGATCTTCCACACCGTGGGTACACGTAGTGTACACTGGTAATCTTTTCTTTTTTGTGCACTTTTTTCTTTTACGCCAGGTTTTCCGTCGTACCCTACGGGTACCCACGGTGGGGAAAAACCACCCCACCGTGGATAAAATTTTTCTAAGAAAGTAACTAAGCTAATCCTATGTGGGGATAGATTTTTTTTTCGGCGATTTTTTTTTCTGGGGTACCGTAGGATTTTTTACCCTTGCCATAGAACAATACATTGCCACCACACAGAATAACCGGTTTCTTTTTTGCCCGGCATAGATACATCGTTTCGCAGAAAATAATTAATTCCGAAGTTAGATATAACTAACTTGAACTAAAAAGCAATTTTTTACGTCTAAGTACCAGAAACTTAGTTCTTTGAAAAATAAATTTTTTTGTACCCCTTGACAAACCAAAAAATTTGTGGTATAATACCCACAGTTGGTAAAAATATCCGCCCGTATTTTTACCAACCTATTGACAAACGATAAATTTTGTGGTATAATACCAATAGTTGCTGGAAAATAAAAATCCCGCCCATTTTTATTTTGCACAACCTATTGACAAGCTACAGAATTTATGGTATAATCAGAAAATTATTCAGGGGGTTTAGCATGGATACTGATAAAACTACTTTCGAGGAAAATCCTAAAGATACTGGTTCACAGACGGAGGAAAGCTCTTCCGTTAGGACAGACATCACCAAGGATGCGGCAGTGCAGAAACTTGTTGAGGAAGCCAGAAAAGACGAAAAAGAAAAGTTGTACGCAAAGCTGGAAAAGCTTTCGTCTGAAAACGCGCAAAAGAATGACGAGCTTAAGGCTTTGCAGAACCAACTTAGTTCGTTCGACAGTAAATTTTCCAAACTTTCTGAGGCGTTTGTCGAAAAGAAAGAACCGACGCCAGAGGAAAGGGCAGCCGCTACGCTAACAGACATTCAAAAAATGCGGGAAAGTTTGCTGGTAGAAAAAGAATCTTTCGAACGAGACATTAAGCAAGCAAAACTGGATTTGTTCAAAGAAAAACAATTGGCTAAGTACGGATCGGAAATTATCCCGGATATTATTTCCGGTAGTTCCGAAGAAGCAATCTTAGAATCCGTTAAGCGATCTAACGAAACTTACAAAGCCATGAAAGAACGAATTTTAGAAGAGCTTGCTACCCAAGAAAAAGAAAAACGCCGAGGAACAAAACTACCGCCCAATAATGTTCCGAGTTCAGAACCTGCTGGTGTACCAGAAATGGACGAAAACGCCAAGAAAATTCAAGGCATGAGTCTTGAAGAGTACGAAAAGCAGAGAGATGCGCTTTTGAAATTAGCACAAAAACTTTAGGAAGGTGAGAAAAAATGGCTTCTAATATGAACACTGCCGTTTACAGCGATACTTCTGGGGGTTATGTACAACTTTCGGATGTTATTAAAGAAGTTCTCTCGAAAGAGATTCTCCGTACGGCTTTGCCGGAAACTGTGTTTCTGCAAGCCGCTACGTATAAGCAAGACCTTAGGACTGAGCATGGACTGAAGATTGAATTTATTAAATTTGGCGCATTGGACAAAGGTGGAACACTGACTGAGAATGTGCCTATTCCAACCAACAACTTGGAAACTTCCACGGTTGAGATTTCCGTTGGTGAACGTGGTAACGCTGTTGCCGTATCCAACTTGTTGGTACAAGCCGGTAAGGTTGATGTTTTGTTTGAAGCTGCTATGGCGCTTGGTGAGGATGCCGGGCTTGTGCTTGACAGCGAAGTTCGTGACTCGTTCTACGAAACTACCAACGTCGTGTATGCCGGTGGAAACACTACCGCTGCTTCCGTTGCTTCTACTGACGTGTTGACTTACCAGATGCTTGACTCGCTGATTGAAAAAGCCGCTACCCTGAAATCTCGACCATTTGTAGCGCCTAATGGCGAACGATATTTTGTTCTGTTTATTCACCCTCGCCACTTCACCCAGCTTAAGCGCCAGATTGATTCTGGTATGGAACGCTTTAATCGACTTACTTACGTCAAGGACTATCCCGCGGGACGACCGGTGTGGCGTGGGGAAGTTGCCCAAGTAGACAATATTAAGCTTGTCCAGACTACGCTTGTCAAGCAGGGTATTGATGCTAACGATGCATGGAGCTATGACTCTGATCTTGATGCTGCCGGCGCAAGCTCTGCGGACCTTTTGACTGCTATCTTTGCCGGGTACAATGGAGTTGGCTATGCTGAAAGGCAACCACTTTCTTTCCGCGAAAATGGCATTGAAGATTTCGGACGTATTCTCAAAGTTGCATGGTACTCCATCTGGGGTTCTGGAATCGTCAACGAAGAGTCTACGATGAAGATCATTACCGGTGCCAACGAAACCGCGAGTTAAGGTTAGCCCCCGCAAGGGGGCTTCCTTCCTTTCTTTTACAGGGGGTTATTATGGCAAGAGCTAAATCTGAATCAAGCGATATATCTGAATTTATTGATCAAGAGGTTGCAAAGCCGGCTACAAAGGCTGAATTGAAACCAAAGCGTATTGAAACCGATATAGAAGTAGAAGTTACTAAAACTTTTCGCAACTTGATTGGTGAAAGAATGTTTTACGGAAAAATCGGCGAAAAGATCACCATTCCAGTCTACGCATACGATGTTCTTAAACGAGCCGGAAAAGTAATTAAAGCGTAGACGGTTTTAGGGGGATATGATGGACTGGTACGCAAGCATTAGACGATATCTTGGTAAGTTTGCTGACTTACCGGAAGTAGATCAAACAAAAGTTGAACAAGTAGTTTCTGATGTGTGTGCATCTAACGGTGTATCATATCAATCCCCGAAATCAATTGACAGAACGTTTGTAATCTACGAAGCCCTTTCGCAGCTGTTTTTGCTGTTAGCAACTGAGTACGCGGATAAGTATGAAATTCCAATTGCTATTGGCGTACAGATTGACAAGAGTAAAATTACGCGGAATTTTATTGAGCTGTCGGAGCAGTGGGCAATGAAAGCCGAAGACGAACGTGCAAATCTTACATCAACGTTAGAATTTGCCCGTGTAGACAGAGACTTGATTGATGATAACGCGCCTATTCTTTCTCCGCCAATAATTCGCACAGAGTACTTACGTAACGGTAATGTTAGAATTTCCTGGGACGCGTCTTTATCGCACTTCTTTACAAAATACGTTGTGTACGTTGATGGTATAGAAGCAGAGGAAATTACAAATCGTTACCAGACTTACCACGATACAGAACCCTTTAGTTACGCAGAAATTAGGATATATTCTGGTGAACTGTATAGTAGCAGCGAGGTTGAGTTATGAATCTTAATGAGCTGGTTCTTTCAAATTTAACGCCTACGTACTTGGAAGAAATCGCTCAAGATTATATAACACTTGTCGACGAGGTTGGGGAAAACATTACTAATTATCGACGGGTTATAGCCAAAGATGCTATGAACAGAGATGTTATATCCTATACTTTTGGCGACACAATCAAGGGTATCGTGGTGCTTAAGAATGTTACCATGCAGTTTGGTAATAGCGGGTTAGTAGATACGCAACAGTCTTTTTTATGGTCTGACACGGAACTTAATTTACGCGATCGTATTGAGTACTCCGGGGTACTGTATGAGATACAGCGAAGCTTAGTAATGCACGGGGTATATATGTATACGATTAAAGAAGTTGAGACTAATGGTTGAAGTCCAGATTTATACACGTGGGTTGAATAAGTTAGACGAAAAATTTGCGCGATTAACAATCGAGACAATTCGCCGAACAGCTAACTGGGTTGTGGACAGAGCAAAAACATTAGCGCCTGTGGGGAAAACTGGTAACTTACGAAAGTCTATCAGAGTTATTAAGACTGGTGAAACAAGAACTGGAAATATATCATTTAGAATTGCAGCCGGCGATGAAAACACAAAGAATTCAAGCGGCTATGATTATACGGCATTTGTTGAGTTTGGCACCCGTTTTAGGCGTGGAAGATTCTTTATGACAAGAGCTCTTGAAGAAGCTCGGGCTAACAATACTATGCGTATTATCTTTCAAAACACAGCAAAGGAATATATCACCGCTACCGGTGGTTGGTATCCGATAGGTGATGAAGTGCCAGATTATGCATTCCCTGGTGGGGGTACAAGGTAATGATAGATAATTTTGCGACTTTTTCATACGAAGCTAAGGCTAATTTAATATCCACGCTTGCAACAAATTTTCCGGAGATAGACTTCACTGATTCGGCATCAAACTATTCCATACAAGACGAAGGATTAGACTTTAAGGTATGTAGACTTAGACTTAGCTACTGGCGTGATGCGCAGCATCTTTCTGTTAACGGTAATCTTGGCATTTCTTTATTTTATGGTTCACCTGAAAATATAGAATTAGATAGCGGAAGTATAAGAAACTTTTTATTGGGCGACGGTCAAAAAATATTTGAAACGGATAGCTATAAGTTTTGGTTTGAGTTTTCTAATGATTATGACGTGATGTATTACCCGGAAAGCAGAGAATTTCAATTACACCAACTTCTGGGTTTTCGTGCTACTCTAAAGACTTAATGAGGAGAGGATAACAATGGGTATTTATTACAAGAATACTGATTCTATTACTCTTGGTAATGGTATCATTACTTGGGGTACCGGCGCTACCCAGACGCTTGGTTTGCTTCTGGGGGATGTAACCTTTAATTACAGTGTAGATATGCTTAAGCTTGAAGCTGGTATTCCTATCATGCTTGTTAAGCAAGCGAAAAGTTCCGAAAACGCTTCTTTGACTGCTGAATTCTGTGAATTTGATGCGGAAAACTTGCAGGTTGTTATGGGACTTCCCGACTCTGCTGTTTCTACCATTGCTAATGGTACTCAACTTAATTTCGGTGGGTCTGCGTCCGGTATGGCAGAAATTCCGTCTCTTGTGTTTACCCACACGCGACCAGATAGTAAGATTATTAGGGTTGTATTCCACAAGGCAGCCGTTAATGGAACTGCTGAATTGACCTTTAGTGACGGAGCCTGGTCATCTTCGAATGTAACTTTTGATGCGATTGCCGACTTCGACAAAGACGCTGGTTCCCAGCTCGGTTATATTTCTATTACTTCTGTGTAATTGAATTCTATGTGGTAGGGGCATATTTAGCGTGCCCCTACCATCTTTTCTATTTTTACTAATCACAAAAAACTTGGAGGTAAAATATATCATGGAAGAAAAAATCGCGAAAAAGCACTCGGTAAAGGAAGAGCAACCTAAAGTTGACAAGGACATTCTTGGGATTGCTGGTGAAGACCTCGATTTTCTAATCCCACAGGAACACAAAATTATTTTCGGGAAAACTAAGAATTCTGTGCAGGAATACTTCATGTACCCTTTTGCTTTGAAAGACCTTTCAAAGGTAAGTAAGATGATTGGTAGGATTGGTAGTCAGTTGTTCAAAGAAGAAGGTAAATTTAAGCTGTCGGATGCAATTGATAGTTTTATTACAAACAACCTCGGAGATTTGACGGAAATTGTAGCTATGGCTACTTTTGAACCGGACGAGAATCCTTCGAAAGAACAGCTTGAAAAACGCGGAGAAGAAATTCTTAATGCTGCTACACTTAAACAGTCCGTACGGGCAATTAACCTTCTTTTTGAGATCAATGATGTCTCTTTCATACTAAAAAACGTAACAAAGATGATGGGGTCTATCACGCGGAAGTAGCGACATCTTCGGGTGATCCACTACGGTGGAGCGGTGTTTTTGAAAGATTTAGCACCGAGTACGGTTGGACTCCGTCAGAAATTTACTTATTAACACTTCCACAGATATACAGCTACATAGGGGCTTTGACCGAAAGAAAAGAACGTGAAGCAGAAGCATATTCTACAAAGCCCGAAGAAAATACTAAAGGGAAAAATCCCCACGTTAAAGTATCCACTAACCCAGACGGTAGTAAACGTCGTGTTATTGATGGGGATAACATATCGCTTGATGATTGGAAAAAGTTGGGTTTCAGCGTGGGGTAGGTGGTATTATGAACCGAGGTATGAGTTATGGCTGTTGATTTAGGCGGAGTATTTATTGAATTTAAGTCAAATGTGAATCAGTTTGTAAAAGAATTGCGCCAAGTTGGTTTCCAGTTGAACGTTATGGAAAGCTTGGCGCATTCTGCTGAGCAGAAGATGCGTGCTCTTATGGTAACGGCGCAATATGGGGCGCGTGCGTCTCTTGCTGTTTGGTTAGATGTAGCCCAAGCCGCTGGCGAGTTAGATCAAGCTATGGCTGACTTGTCGACCGTATTAGATACAAATGCTCGTGGGTTTCAAGAAATATCTAAAGCCGCGATGGATTGGTCAAATAATCATGTAACATCACTTAATGATATCACTAAAGCTACTTATGATATGGCTTCTGCCGGGTTAAATCAAGTACAGATTATGGAGACAATGAATAGAGCTGCCACACTATCTGTGGCTACTTTTGGTTCGATGGAAGAAGCTACAAGAGCTATGGCAAGTGCTATGCTTACTTTTGGTAAGGCGCTTGGTATGTCTATGTCGGAAGCGGAAAAAGCAGATAGTATTATGAACTCTTTTGCATACACCGTGCAAAAATTCCGCATTATTTTACCCGAATTAGAAAGTGGTTTAGCTAAAGTAACCGGTGTTGCCAATACTCTTGGTGTATCTTTAGAAGACATGAGTGTTGGTATTGGTATTCTAAAAACCGCTGGTTTGTCTGCCGAAGAAGCCGGTACAGCATTAAAGAATGTGTATGAGCGAATTGGCAAAGCGGCTACTGATATGGGTATAGAAGTTTATGATTCATCAGGGCATATTAAGTCTCTTGCAGATTTAATCGAAATTATTTCTTCGTCATTTACAGAAGGTACTACGGAAGTTGATAAATATACTAAGCTGCTCACTGTTTTTGGACAGCGCGGTGTTAAGGCTGTTTCTATACTTAGTAACTATACTACTGAATTACAAGCTCATTCTGTTGCGATTAAAAACTCTTCTGATGCCTATGATATGGCAGCAAAACGCGAAGAAGGTTTTGGCGCGCAGATGCAAATTCTTTCTAATAACCTTAATAATTTCAAGGTAGTATTAGGGGAATCATTAATACCTTCTATTAAACTTTTTTCGGAATTTGTTGCCGATCTTAGTACTGGATTTCAGGCATTAAATCCAGCTATTGCCGGGTTTATTTCGCAGTCTGGTTTGGTAGTAACTGTATTGACACTTATTTTAACTGGTTTTGGGCTTGTCGCGAAAAGTATTGGTGGATTAATAACTACGATGAAGACTTTTGTAGCGGGGTTCGCAAGCTTGTTACATATATCCATGCCTTTAACCGGTGTTTTAACACTAATTGGTGCCGCTGTAGGAGTTCTTATAACTTCTTTTATTGCGTGGCGCGGTGCTCAAGAAAGATTAAGCAAGGCTACAAAGGAATTTATTGATCAGCAGGTCCAGAGCAGTGAACAGTTACGCGCTTCTTCTGCTACTTTGCAGTCTTATATTGTTAATGCCGGGGATGTAGTAGAAGTAACCGACCAGTTTAAGAGTGCCTTAGACAATGTTTTATCTAAAATTCCAAGCTATGTTGTTGGTATTGGATTAATATCTGAAGCATATGCCGGTAATGTAGGCGCACTTAGGGAAATTTTACAGATTTCTGAAGATTACCAGAGAAAATCTTTGGACGAACAGCAAGCATTAGCGGCGTTAGAACTAACTTCAGCCGAAGATACGGCAGCGGCTATTCAGGCTAAAATTGATAAGTATGAAGAAGCTGTTGAAATTATTGGTAAGTTGTTTAAAATTATTGACGATGATACAGGAGAATTTTTAAATGGGCCTAAAGAAGGTTTACGCGAGCTGTCTGAATTAGCTAAATCTTTTGGGGTTGATGTACAAAATTCTTGGGATAATTTAACTCCAAATCAAGTGCCCACTGCTTTGCATGAAATAGAGCAATTTTTTAGCAAAATAAATACTGCAGCCAAAGAGCTTGGAAAAGAACTTGATATAAAGTTGCAAGGGTTCGGACCAAGAATTACTGGGGATAGCGACACTTTAATATCCTCTATAACTTTTGATCCAAATACAGTGCATATGTTGATAGTGCAACTCGGTAAATTAAAAGACGAAATGGCACTTGCTAAAGATAGTGCATCGAGATTTTCTGCCGAAGTGAAGTTGCTTGAAGATAACTTACGCAAGGAATTTTTGGACGCTTTTGATGCTATCAATGCTACTAACGAGCCCTTAGAAGTTAAACTACAGTTGTTTAAAGATTTATTAGAAATGTTAGAAGCTGCAGGCATTGAGGGTATTGAAATGTCTGAAGTATATATAAAAATTGCCACTGCGATTTCTGAAGCTAACAACCAACTTAGTAATTTAGCCGCAGCGCAGGATGCCTATATTACTAACATAGCTGGACTTGAACATACCTTAGATATTTATGGGCAATTAGGTGAGATTAGCGGGGAAGACAGACTTGCTACTCTTGAAAGGCAACAAGATGCTATTGAAGATTTTATAAGCTCCTCTGAACGCGAAGTGCTTTTAGACGGGGAAATCTCGGAGTCTATGCAAAAACAGTTGTCGTTAGCTTATGAAATGCTGAATATTATTAATGAACAAATAGGATTGTTAGACAAAAAAAGCGATAAAGAGGATGAATTACGTTTATCTTTAGAGGATTCTTTAGCGTTACAAAGACAGTTTTCTAAGATTGGTTTGGAAGATAAGGAAACATTTTTAGAAAGACAGCGTAGTATTATCACTTCCACAATATCCGATCTTGAACGGCAAGCTGAAACAGAAGGTAGTATTACGGCAGAAATTCAAGAGCAATTAGCTGCTGCATACGAAAAACTTGGGGTAGTTAATCGTGAAATCGATGTTCTTGACCAGTTAAAAGAAAAGGAAGAAGAACGCGCGGATATACTTAATATCTATAAAACTTATCATACAGAAATAGAAACAGCTGCAAAATTACAGGAATTATTTGCCGGAACATCTGTGGATTCCGGGGAAGCCGCAGCATATTTGGCAGAGCGACTATCGGCAGCTACTGCAGCTTTACAGGGACTTTTAGACGCTCAAGCGGAAGGTAAAGTTGTAGATGAAGGTGCCATTACACGTCTTCGTGATGAAGTAGTCAATCTTTCTGAAGAATTAGAACAAGCGGAAAATCAAAAGGCTGTAAAAACTATTTGGGAAGAGTATAATGATTCTATATACGAACTAATAGAAACCCGCGGGGTTCTTTCGGCGGCGATGGATGAAACTAATCGTGAGTTAGACTATCAAAATAGTAGGCTTAGCTTAGCAGAACAAACGTATCGGGAACTAATTGAAGCCAAGTATGATGGTGTACAAGTTCAGGATGAGTGGTTAGAAAAACTTCGCCAGGAAATCTTTACGCTGCGCGGAATTATAACGGAAACCGAAGAATATTTAGATTATATAGAAGATTTAACTGATGTAAAAACTCAAGAAATAACCCCGTTTAAGGTAACTGGTGATCTTGTTAGTGATTTTGAAAATTATTCTTCCTACATAGATACTATAACAACTGATATCGGAGAATTAAACGCACAATTAGACGCCTTATATTCTGAACGAGCTGGCGCAGAAGGTATTGCGGCAACAATGATAGATGAAGCTATTATCAAACTCGAAGATAATTTGTTAGAGCTTCGAGCTGTCGCTGGTAATGCTGGAGCTGTTGTTGATAATATGCTTACGGCTTCATTAAATAATTTGCAAACAACTTTGTATCAGTTAGCCTCTGAGCATGCTTATTTTTCGGATGGTATATTTTTTGACTCTGATGATGTAGAATATGCGTCTGGTGTTATTGATGAGTTAAAAAATGAAGTGATAGAATTATTGACCCTAAAAAATTTGGCTAAAGAAAATCCGCTTGTTGAATGGACTGCCGAAATGGAACAGGCGTTGCAAGATTTACAGGGTCAGATTGATCAGATGTCTTTTAATAAGATTTTCTATGAAATTGAAAATCTACAGAAAGAAATGGATTACTTATTTGCCGGGGCATTTACTGAAACAGAAAAAGAAATTTATCGTGTTTCGGAAATTGCTGTAAAACAGAGTGAAGCAATAGCTTTACTACAAAAAGACTTAGATATTTTCGATGAACGTGTAGCTAATGGAGAGACTTTATCTGATGAAGAAGCACTAAAATATAAGGAACTTTCTGATAACATACAAAATGCCACCACTTCTTTAGAAAGTATGTCTTTAGTTATAGATGCGCTGAACACTCGATCAAAGTATGAAGATATGGTTGAAGCTACCAAAAATTGGGTAGAAGCTTTACAAGATGTTAACAAAGAATACGATAAAATATATGAAATAAATAGTAGGGTTGCTGCAGCTCTTGGTGAAGATTTTTCTGCGGCAGATACAGAAATAGACATGGTAACACAGGCTATCGAGGATTTAATTACAGCGCAGGTAGAACTTGAACAAAGTGGTGTTCTTCCAACTGAAGGTCGTAAGGCAGTACCGCACATTAGCCGATGCTATAGCAGATACAGAAAAAGAGCATGAAAATTTATCGCGTGAAGTACGCGCTGAACGTGAAGAAGTAGAAAAACTTTATTCCCAATATGACCAGTTAAATGATGCAGAAAAAGAGCGCATGGGTGTTCTTACTGAATCTGTGCAAGAAAAAACAGAAGCGATGGCTAAGGCGGATGAAAAGTTAATTGAATTAAACGAAAATTTTTATGCGCTTTTTCAAAAGGATGGGGCTCTTGCTGATTTAACCGAAGAACAACAACGTTTATTATTATCGTATGTTAATGCTAACAGCACTTTATTAGAGTTGCAAGCCAGACTTTCTCAACTTAAGTTTTCAAAAGGTATTGAAGACTTTTATCTATCTATTCGCGATGTAAATACCGAGTTCGAGAAGACGGTTTCTTATGGCGAGAGTTTACGCGAAATTATGTACCAAGCTTTTGGCGGTGCTTCTGAACGGGTAGAAGCCTTAGCAACTAAAGTAGAAGATTTAGTTGAAGCTCAACTTTTGCTTGCAGAAGTTGGTGCAGAACAGGGATTTAGTGCTGATGCACAGGATATGTACGAGCAGTACCAAGAGATGAATAACCAGGTTTCTGAGTTGACTACTAAGCTACAAGAAATGCAAGCTACTTATGATTATCTTGTTAACTCAGAAGATTTTGAATTAGCAGCAGAAACTATTGGTTTTACCGGAACTATTGAAGATTTAAAAGCAGATATAGGAGTTGTCCAAAGGGATTTAGCCGGTTGGACTGCGGAATTACAAAATGCTTATACTTACCTACAGGCAGTACGTGCGGCGACTATCGAATTACGCCAAGTTGTTTTAGACTTAGTAAATTCACAAATAGCCGAAATTTTTGAAGAGGCCGCAGAAAAAATTAAAGTTATAGAAACATCTTTTACATATGTTGGTACGCAAGTTGAGTACTTTAATAGCCTATTAAATACAGCAAAACAAACTTACCAAGATTTAGCTGGTTTGCAAGCTTCCTTTGATAGAGACGCTTTAGCTATCGATATTGGTAACAAAGAAGAAGAGCTTGCTGGTTATGTAGAAAAATACGAACAATTAGCGCAAGTAAAACAAGATTTAATTAAGGAGCAAGGTTCCGAAGCATTTAATTCCCAAGAATTTACGGACGCGGCGAAAGAAGCTCAACTTCTTGGCGAACAAATTGATTTTGCACGGCAAGAACTAAGTTTATTAAAAGACACAGCGGTTGCTATGGACTTAGATAGTGAGCTTAAGAGGGCTGCCGGTGCTATGATACAGTTTAGCATGGCTGCTGCAGATGCCGCACAAAATTTTTCGCTGCAATTTGCTGCTATAGACTTTTTATATCTTGGGGATAAAACAGCTTACCTTAATGATCAGCTACAATCCACCAATAAAATGATAGGGGAATTAAAAACAACCCTACTTAGTTTTAACTGGAAAGAACTTATTATAAGTAAGGAAGATCAACAAGCTTTAGTGGATCAAATATCAATGAAAGATTCCTTTGTTCAAGCACAGAAAGAAACCGCAAAGAATCTTTCGCAAGAATATAATGACTTTTTGTCAACAACTTATGAACGTATAGTACAAGATGCAAATAAAAAATATACAGATGCTACGGACGAGTTTATTAAACAGACAGCTGATGCAGAATTTGCGCGGGTAAAATTTGAGTTAGATAGAGATTATCAACAACAAATGTCTGGTATAACTAAAAGCATTAAAGATCAAGCAAGAGCTGTTGATGAATTAAATGAAGATCTTGAAGACGCAGTATATTTTGATCGATTGTACAAGAATTTACAAGAATCGATAGAAAGTGCGTACGAAGAATATTTAAGACTTAGACAAGAGTTTGAGCGATCTGTTATTTCAGATCAGCTGGTTAAAATATCTATACAGTTAGATTTACCTGGAGAAAGTGCCTACAGTGCTGTTTCGGATGTTCTTGGTATTCTAAAAGATAGATATGTAGAAGTTGGATTCCAGATACACCAGTTAACAAATGGTAGCAAGGAAGCGGCTTCCCAAATAACTGGGTTACATTCTGAGCTGGAAGAGTTAAAAGAACTTTACGCCGAATTTCAACAAGAACAAGAGGCTAACATAACTGTTGATGGTGGAACATTTACTGAACCCATAGAAAAAGTCGGCACAGCTATAAAACTTGTCGAAGAGGAATTAGAGTCTTGGTCAGTAGGATTGCGAGAAGCCGCTGTAAATGATTTAGGACTATTTACCCAGAAATATGAGCAAATTTCAAATACATTAGACGCTCTTCTATTGAAAAGAGAAAAATTTTTGGCGGATAATGCAGCCGCTTATAATAAGATAGAATCTGATACAGGCGATATAACTTACGACTTCTCAAGCGAAGAACTTGCGGCTGAATTTAATAAAATACAAACAGAAATAAAAGAAACTACCGCAGCTGCCAGTGGTTTTGAAGCAGCTATGGAAGGTAACTTGGGATTAGGGCGAAGTACAGCCGCTGTAGCTAATTTAAATACTGAATTAGATAAATTGCAATCTATGATAGAAGATTTAATTATTGCCGAAGTTATGTTAGAAAGTAGTGAAGCTATTATTCAAGCTGCCGGGGCTCTTGAAGATTTTGGTCGTGTGGCCGGTACGACTGAAACTAAAATAAGAATCTTAAACAAAAGTGTAGCTAATTTATCTTCTGTTGGGCA
>JGI10211J34971_10000254_pt1 | contig 42316 bp, 59 predicted proteins | sample Etolagsediment_FD_34971 | JGI IMG/M metagenome (IMG submission 34971) | reverse complement strand
AACACCGGTATTACCTTGAGGGCCTTGTACACCTTGAATACCAGTATTTCCGATAGGTCCTTGAGGACCCTGAACACCTGTGTCACCAACAGCACCTTGAACACCGGTATTACCTTGAGGGCCTTGTACACCTTGAACACCGGTATTACCTTGAGGGCCTTGTACACCTTGAATACCAGTATCACCTATAGGGCCTTGAGCACCTTGAACCCCTTGAGGCCCTGTATCCCCAATAGGGCCTGTATCCCCGATAGGACCTTGAACGCCCTGAACCCCTTGTATGCCTGTTGCGCCTTGGGGGCCGGTCTCTCCCTCCGCTCCTTGTTCTCCGCTTTTTAAAACAAAGTACTCAATACTGTAGGTACCCGCAGAGTTAGTTACTTCTGCCAAAATATTGTCATTAACAAAATCAGGCTTCAAAGACTGTTTGTAAGCATAATCTCCGCTAAAAGTTTTTGTTAAGTTACCGCGAAGATGAAGAATCGTATCGCTTTCAACGCTTGCGACCTCAGAGTACTCTGCTCCAGCAACTTCTGTATGGGACCCATTAGGAGACAGCTTAATTAGATCTCCTTCAGAAAAATCAGTAGTAAAAGAGGTGCCGACTCCAGTAACTGTAGCAGAACCGGTGGCCACAGAAATAGTTCCGGAAATTAAAGCGAGTCCATTATTAGAGGCCCCGAGTTCTTTCCAGTACTGATAATCAATTGTACCGCCCGATACACTCTCAACCACAGAGTCTACATGAATTACTGCGGTTTTCCAAGGATCTACAGTATCACTATAATCAAAATACCAATATGCGCTTTGTCCACTTGAAAGAGAGGAAAAATTAATTTCGCTTTGAGCGGTTGTTGCACTTGCCACAGTGTAGGAACGACCCACAGACGACACAAACTTGTAGTCACTGTTGACAATACTAACTAAGCCAGTACTAGTATTTAATGTTATAGGAGAATTTATGCTCCCGCCAAGAATGGCTCTTGTAACTCTATCAAAATAAGAAGCCGTTTGCTCAGTAGCTTTTACAAGCTGAGTAATAGAAATCCAAGGCGAACGCTGCCCTTGTATATTTCTAGTACGAAGTTTTACAGTATAATTTCCTGCCGTAACATTGTCAAAAATAGCACTGTTTTGAGAGGCGGGTATCGGAATAGTTTCAAAACCTCCGTCATAGCCCGTACCTTTAAAATTATGCTGGATTTCATAGGTATCAATAAATTGATATTTACGAGTAGTAGAGTTACCGTTTGAGTCCGTAAAAGTTTCTACAGGTTCGTTCCAAGAAACTACAACTTTTTGTCCTACCCCTGCTGTCCCTTCTTCTGGGCTCGCAGTAGGTAATAGCTCTACTTTCAGCTCAGAAGGAGAAGGAACAGTCTCATTTCTAGATGGAGTAGGCTTATATTGCTCTACATATCTAGCATAATTCTTTTCTACCTCGTCGTATTTTTCAAAGATAACCTTAGAACCAACGATTGAAAATAGATTTTTTTGGTCTTCTGTGATTCCTAAAATTCTGTAACGAACAACTGCATCTTCTCTTTGGTATTCGTTAATATTAGAAACTGCCCAAATTACTTCAGTTCCAGGAGCTGAAGAAAAAGCGGAAGAAACAGTAAGAGTGCTAACAGTACCCGCACTTGTAGAAATTTGTTTTTTCTCTAGTCTAGAATTAGGGTTGAAAGAAGTGAATACTTTATTGCCGGAGTCATCTACAAGATTTGCCGCATCTTCAGCAGTTTCAATGGCGCTTCCGCCAGCATCTAAAAGAATTAAATCACCTCTTTCATAAGAAGTGCTATTAATAGTTGCAGAAGCCTGCTGCAAATAACATCCAGGCTCTGGGTATATTAAATAAAGATTGTATGTTTCACCAGCCTGCAGTACCACACTTCTGTCTAGCTCAATCGAAGTGGTCGTGCTACCATTAGAAGTACGGCCACTAAATTCAACAGAATTTAGCTTAGCGTCCTGAATATTGATTATATCTCCGGGACGTAAAAAGCCTGCATTAATCGAAGTCTGAAACTTAACTATCTCAGTCTCAAGTGTATCGGTCAATAGATGCCAGCGGCCAACACGCAGCGCCTGTCCCTCTGAAGTACAACCAAAAGCAACAACATCTTTTGCTACAATTCTTCCAGTTTCTGCTATGTTATCAATATCATCTACAGTAACTACTGATTGCTTGTATAATTCTTCTGGGTTATTCCAAGTAACATTTACTTGATTAATACGAGCCCGCTGGCCCGTAGTCTCATAGGAGAATAAACCATCAATTACATTACCTTGAGTAAAGGTGTATACCGGCTCTTTTGGACGATCTTGAACAGGAGTAATCTGTCCATCAACCCAGTACATCATACCTCTAAAAACACTAGCAAGATCTTTTAGTACTTTATAGGCTTCTTGCTTAGTGCTAAAGTAAACATTACAGGTAAACCGAGGCTCTAGTCCACCGTTTCCATCGTCGACTAATTCATCACAATATCTAGCAATTTGATAAAGAGAATATTTATCAATATCTGACTCTTCTACAAAATCACCAATACCGTAGTTTTTATTAGTAAGAATATCGTAAAAAATCCAAGCAGGGTTATTCGTATAAACTAAAGGATAATTAACAGAAGAAGCAGACAGAGAAAGATCGCCTCGGAATGTTCCATCCCAAGTTACGTATGCGCCTGTATCTGCTCCGGTAGTTTTATTTCGAGTGTACTTTGCTTCATTCGTTCCCGCCTCTTCTCGAGTAATATAGTTGGTAGGAACTTTTACTTTTTTACCACGAATATGATAACTACGATTAGGAGGCGTGTCAAAATCTTCCGCAGAAAATTCAACAGCAGCATAAGCCGAATTCGGATAGCTAAAAATATTCTGAGTAGAAGCCTGGATTGTTTTTAGTCGAGTAACTCCGATAAAGTTGTAGCCGTCATCTAAGTTGGCAGACCCTACAAAATCTTTGGGGTCTTCTGGAGTGCGTCGGCGTATTCTGAGTCTCCATTCATAGAAAGGGGCATAGTCAGAAATATTTAAGTCTATTTCTGTAACAAAAGAGCTACGGGTTGAAATAGTGCGAATAACACCTTCTTGGCCTAAACGATAGTCCTCTTCAAAGATACCAGTAATTCTTCTTGTACCTGAAGGCCAGGCAGGAGGGTTTGATCTTCCATAAATAAGAAAAGTCTCATAGGCAGTATCAGACGCAGCTCTCTTGTAATCAATGAAAACTTGAAACTCTGCAACGCCTTGTTTAATGTCTCCATCTTTTTGTGCGATTAATAACCCGGCAGGAAACTCTAGCGTTAGTTTTACATTTGAGATTTCTTGAGAGCGTTCTCGTGTAAGTCCTAATCCTTGAGAGTCTAACGGATTGACTATAACCTCGTTTACACTATCTTTGTCATACCACTTTAATTCGCTTCCGTCTGCAACTATAAAGCTGTCGGTAGGTGCCCAGGCAATACTCGTTATAGGATTCTGATAGGTGTTTCCAGGGCGAAAAAATACTTTTGCATTTGAGAAATTCTTATAGTAGTCTCCCGTAACAGCTTGAGCGGCATAAATTTGACCTCGTACAGAAGTTGCAGTTCGAGGAACCACTCGAGATACGGTAGCCGTAGTGCTAGAAGTCACGTTCGAGATAGAGGCAACAAAGTCGATGGTTACTGCAGCGCCCGAAGATACGGCAGTAGTTGTTGCCGGCGTGATTAATACAGAAGTACCGGAATTAACTTTATAAATTCTACCACGATACTCTCCTCCGTCGGGACCAGCCCCAGCAATTCTAACATAAGCTGCGGAAGCCCCTCGAGCACTTGCTTCGATATAGGCGGCATTAAAAATGGAGGAAGAAGTAATTAAAGTAGTGGAGCCGGGAGTTAAAGACGCAGAGGTAGTGCTGGCAGCTTCCGCTCCAGGAATATTTATATTTTTTCCTACGTCAGTACTAAGAAAAGTTCCAGTAATATTAGCACTGCTCGCAGATGCAGAGACTGTGATAATTCTAGAGCCATAAATTTCTACGGCAGAAGAATTAGTAATAGGAGTTTCATTAAGGTAGACGCTGGCTTCGCTGTTTACCAGACCTTCGATCGGTCCTTCCGAAATAAGATCATATACAGCACCATATTGTTGTCTATAAGGGATTGTTCTTATTGCCATGAATTATTTCCTATTTATTGTGAACAATAAACTTGTTCACAATATACGTATCGTCTCCGTCTACATTTAAGTTAAATATTGGAGTGGTTTTGTAAATTTTAGTAAATTTTTCCAGAACCTCTTCGCCTTCCGCCGTAACTAACGTATCACCAATGTTTAGTTGGCTAACTTCTAGCCCTGGGTGAATCTCTCTTGTTACCGAGGGATTAAAACTTTTCCACCCTTCTAAAGTCAGGAAAGGGTGAGTATCAGTTACAAAATGAGAATTATTATTTATCGAATATAGCCTAGCTTTTCCAAGCTGAGCATTGTTTTCAATGACTGTGTTAAACCCACTTTGGCTTTTTACTTCCTCCCCCGGAACTATCTCTTGAATTCTTTTTTCTGTTCCGTCTTTCATTGTCACAAGAGCATCCGCTATGAAACAGTCTTGGTATGCGCCGCCCCCAGCAGTATTCGGAGAGTCTAATTCCTGAGATTCGCTAGGGTTAGAAAATCCAGGACCAAAATTTGTAGATGCAGCCGGAGGTTGACGACTTGCAGTAAATGCAGCAGAAATGGCGGCACCACCAACAATAAGCTCACCATATGCAACAGGAACCGGCAATCCCTGCTTCGTAGTATTTATAGGTCCATTAAAAAGGTAGCCTTCATTTGTATCGGCACCGTCGGCTTCTGGGCCGGGGGCGATAAGCTGAGAAATTCCCGTTAAAGACAGATTAACAGCAACACTTGCGAGTGCAAGACCCGTCGCATTAAGTCCAGTCGTTACCGTTACTGTTCCACTCTGACCAATGGCTGCTCCTGACATCTGAGTAGTAGTAGTAAAGGCCCCTCCAGGGTTGATTACCAAAAGTGCTACAATTGCGGCAGCTACTAAAAGTTTCGCACCTCCAGACTTTGATCCCGTAGGAACTTCCGTAATAATAATATCTTCTTTGCCCAAAGAGAGAAGTAGGTTTTCTTCGCTTACAAACTCTTCTCCTCGACGAATTTCATACTCAATACCGTTATCCGCTGCGTCAATAAGATACTTACGAAATCCCGGAGTTTGGCAGTCAATCAATTTAAAAATTTCAGGAATTGTTCTGCAAGAAGTTTCCCACACAGAACCAAACTTTGCAATATCTCCGTTTAAATAAACTTTTTGCATCGTATATATCTCGTAACGTATCTACCCCAAAAGGAGTGTAGGGATTCTCGGCATGAAAGCCTATCAACTGCGTGGTGTATAAAAACGTCTTCGCCTAAGTAAACCCCGCAGTGATTCGGAATATTTGAAATAACATTAAAAATAATCATATCATGCTTTTGTGGTTCGTCTACAGTAACAAATCCAAAAGCATCTTGCAGTTCATCAAAATAGTTGATTCCTTTTAGCCAAAAATCATCTTCAAAAGGAATTGCAGGTAAATCAATATTTAAATCTTTATAGTAATCTCTTACAAGTGAATAACAATCATTTACTCCAAACTTGTATTCTTTGCCTAGTAGCGGCTCTTTTTTTCTTTTCGGCTCATAAACATAAAGCTCACAACTAGGTATGGCGTATATCCAATAAGGAATCCCAAGAAAATCAGATGCTTGCTTATCTGCCTCACTTGGCTCAGGAGATGAGTCGGGATGGCTATGAACAATTGCATGAATATCTCCCTGCAAACTTGCTTTTATATAGTCATTTGCTGAAATGCGAAACTCTTCGTCACCTTCTGCTACATTCTCACAAGGAAACCATTCCAATTTTCCTCGCTTATTTAAAAGTATTCCGCAGGCTTCTCGCGGGTACTCATTCATTAAGTGCTCTATCACTTGTAAATTCTCGAAGCTGGGAACCCTCCAAAAGGCAAGGCCACCTCTTTCGTCGTAGTTGTTAAAATACCTCCAGAACCATCTGGAGTGGCATGAAATCTTCGAGAACAAGAAGTTACTCTTTTTCCACAAGAATCCCCTCGAGTCCAGTAGTTATTTGACTGAGGAGTAGAAATGTGGCTATTTGCATCCTGTGTAATTGTTTTTACTTTCCAAATCTGGGAGCTGTATAAAACATAGTCATTGTAAGAAGTATCAGTAAACGCTTTATATGTGGTAGAAGCACTATAGATATAAAATATTCTAACCCTTCTCCAGTCCGTATTTGTGTCCGAAGGAGTACTAGAAGTGTTTGTCAAGCACTGCCAATAGTCATAAATCGTTCCAGAAGGAGTTGCATATTCTCCACTAGAATCTACTTGCGTGAGTCCCGTTTTTACAGTTCTGTAATAAGACCCCGCTGTGCCTGAACCCGAGAAGGTTGTAAAAGTGAGTGTAGAAGAAACTATGTACTCATCTTTTGAATTGACATAAATATTTCCACCTCTATAGTCGCCTTCTGCATGCCAAATACATCCGCCCTTTTTATCCTCTTCATTAAGGCTAGCAGAGGCTCCTTGGTATCTCCACGGGCAGCCGCCACTAATTACTTGGCGACGAGGCAAAGTTATTCCAGCAATGTCAAAAGGTGCTGCTAGTTCAAAAGTAACTTGAATAATATTTTTGTCTTTAATACGATCAATTACATAAGTTGTTCTTGGGTACTCTATAGGGGGATTAGAATCTCCGCTCTCTCCATATAAGTATTTTTTTAATGTTAATCTACGAGTAATTCTACGACCAATAAGCTCTTCAAAATCTATACCAATTGAATCAGCAAAAACACTATTCACATTTGCAACAGTTAGAGTAGGTCTGGAATAAGAACCGTCGGAGGAAATATCGAAACCGTCAGCCTCCATTGGGAGAGAGACATAAGTTCTCGGAGTTCCGCCAGAGTCCCTAAATTCGACACTAGAGGCATCGTAATTAGAAGTAAAATAAGCTGTAGACCCGTCTGGTAGGGACAGGTCAAATAAAGTTATAAGCTCAGACCCGGGGTCCTGCTTCTGTACAGCTTCTATAATTTCACTCACGGCTCATATACTCGTCTAAAGGTAGCATCACAGCTATAAAATTCATCGTTTGTATAGGTTAAAGAATAGTCTTCGCAAATGACTCGAATTGTAGTTTGGTTTGAAACCCCGTTAGAGTCCGGAATAGTAAAAGCAAAACTAGTAACTCCCTGCTTATCATCAAGAAAAGCAACAATATCATCAATCTCTTCGTTGTCTCTAGTAGAGAAAGCTACAGAATATGTCTGTTCAAGTGGATTAATCCCTTGTGCAAGTCTTTGCTCATATCCATCACCAAAAGCTGCTCGATATACTTTCGGTTTAGTACTTCTTTGCATTGTTTTATCAGGAGTTACTTGTCTATTACCGTAAGTAGCTCCAGTATTAAATCCAAGTGCCATTATGCTGCTCCATACGGGCTAAGAATACCGCCGGGTCGTTTTTGTCTTTGAAGCTCTTCTTGAACTGCAAGAGAAATAACTTTGCCCAGGTTTCCAGCCTGTTGATTATCCATCTGAGTTTGTGAAGTGCCGTTTCCTTGATTGTCTACAGCTACATTAACGGTAACGTTATTTATGCCATTAGCACCAGAAGGCATAGAAACAGGAATAGATCTGCCGTCAGGAAGAGGAACTACTGCTTCATTATGGCGACCTTCGCCCACAAGGAAAGTCGGCTCCTTTACGATACCGCCAGAGGCATACCCACGAGGCATAACTCCGCCCCGAGCAAGACCAAAGAAACCCCCCACCATTCCTAATACACCGGAACCTCCACCTCCGAAGATACCACCAAGTAGATCACTAAAAAGAGTACCAAACCCTTTGAGGCCGTTAGCGAACACGCCTCCCAAAGATTTCAAGAAAGGAGCATCTCCACTAAAAAGGTTGCTTAGGCTGTTAAGAAAAGGACCAAAAACACCGCCCATTCTTCCTGTGGTAGTTTGAGTATCGTTACCTTCTGAAACAGAAACTTGGCCTTGTGCACCAAACAAATACCTCTTCATGCTAAACCCAGACCCTTCTGTATTTAAATCCCCTATGGCTTTTGTTGCTTCAGGAGGCAGAGAACTTTGTGTAGGAGAAACTGGGGTCGTTTTGCCCATTGCTCTTGCAGCTACAGAACCAAAATAATTTGCGCCGTCTACCATTGCATTTCTTATTTTTTCAGCAGGATCTTCCTTTTTGCCAAACATAAACTCACTAATTCTTGTAGTAAACTGTTTCGCAAGGCTATCTGCCACGGAGTTAAGCGTTGCTTCAGCAATATTCAAAACAAGAGTCTTAATATTTGTTTCTTGTCCTTTAATCAGTTGCTGTAAAGCAGTATTCATAGACCCTTCAAATGCTTGAATAGCATTATCCCGCATTTGAATAAGCTCGTTGTTTTGTTGCCTTAAAATATCAAGTCTTTTTTCGTCAAGAGCTATTTCTCTTTCTAGAGCTTGAACTGTTCTTTCTGCATTCTCCACAGACAAAGGATCATTTTTATCTACAGATGCCATGGCAGCCCGAATCTGTAGCCGCTTTTGATCAATTGCTAACGAGATTTCTTGTTCACGAAGTAATGCGCTCTGTCTTTGAGCGGCCATAGTTACTTGGCTTTCCAGACCGAGCTTTTTCAATGTTAAAGAATTTTGTCTATCTAATAGAGCAATCTCGTCGTCTCTAAGCTGTTGAAATTCTGTAGCAGTTGCGCGAGCAAGAGCCAAACTTCTAGCTGCTAATGCATACTCTTTTAGCTTTTGCTCATAGTATTTATCATTCGCATTTAATTGGCTAGCTAGCACAGCCAGGTCTTTGGCGCGTGCCTTCGCTAATTTTTCATTTAAGTTTAGTACTGTTTGTATAGGTGTCGCATTAAATTGACTGTTTAAAGCATCCCTTGCTCTGGTTTCTTGCTGAATAAGTTCTTTAATTTCTGAACTTCTAGCAGCTTGCTCGGCATAAGTATCTACAAGCCTTCTTAAACTAGCAAGCTGCTCGTCAGTTACTCCAGTATTAATATCAATAGAATTAGCTAAATCCAAGACTCCCGGAACTACTTGACCAACAGTATTTAAATAATCTTTTAATCCTTGATTAGCATCTTTGGCTTCTTGGCTAAGACCAACTACGGTTGTAACTGCCCCGGCTCCGGAGCCTCTTCCTGCCCTACCCCTTAATTTTGTATTAGTTTTCATAACTTCTTCGGGTAGTTGCCGAATAATAGCAATCTGATCTTCTAAAGTTTGTAGACTAATAGAGTTTGCTGCGTTTCCAATAAACTCGAGTTCTTCTCTTAGAGTACGAAAAGGTACTTCCTCAATACGACGACCCATTTTCTCAAAATCATCTGCCGAACCTTGGAGAGCCTGACTGTTAGCTTCTGCGGCCTCTTTTAATTTTTCGTATTCTTCGTTAAACAGCCCAAGTTTTTTTCTTGCTACGTCAAATATTGCGGTAAGGAGTTCCCAAGCTACAATAGCGATACCAATAACACCTGCCATCCTAGATAAAGCTCGTGCTGCTCTGAGGGCACCGACCTTAAACTTTTCAACTGCTATACCTGCTTTCTGGAATCTAAGTTTTGTTTTTTCTACTTTTAAACCTAAAATATCTATAGACGTGCCTAACTTTTCCGTTGCTTTAGAATTTCTATCTAAAGTCTCAGAAATTCCTACAATACCTCTGTCTAGGTTTTGCATTCTTTTATCCAAAAACTGGCTTTCGTCAGCTAGGTCTGTAACACTCGGAATAACGGAGCTAAGAATAGAAGAAGCAAAAAGACCGAAAGAAGCAGCCGCAGCAAAAACATTTTTAGTAAGCACATCAGCTATAAAGTTAGCTGGCCCTACGAGCGCAGTACCTATCTGACGAGCTACAGCTTCTAAAGACACAGCTAGCTTATTCATGGAGTTTCCTACAGGGTCCATGATAGCATTAATTTTTCCATATCTTTCTTCTACCTGACGAAGAACGTCATTGGTTACAGCTTGAGTTCTTTGGTATGCAGTTAAATCATTTCTACCTACATTTAGAGCGCGAGCATATTCGCGAGTTGCATCCTCCAGGCGAAGAATAATACCCAATTCGTCAAGTAGTTCCGGCTCTGCTTTGGTAACACCACGAATAAGACGATTGAAAGAATCTGTCAGGTCTCTACCGAGAGTTCTAGAAACTGTGAGAGCAGCGGAGCCGAGCTCTTTAAGTTGATCACCTGATAAGCCTGCCGCCAAAGAAATAGCAGTAGCTCTAGAGGCTTCTGTAAAAGTAATTTGATTATCGGTGGCTGCCTGTAGGCTTTTAGCCAGGGATTGATATGCGATACCCGTAGCCATTGTAAGAGCTTCTTGACCTTGCAATAATTGTAAATAGTCTGCGGACTCTCTTAAAAATGCAAAGGCGGCCTGGGCGGCAAAAAGATTAGCAGCAAGAGTTGCATAAGCAGGTACAAGCCCGCTGGTAATTCCCTGGGCTTGTTTAGCAAAGTTTTTAGAAGAATTAGAGGAAGCCTTAGCTGTGCCCTTTAGTCGACGGTCAGCAGTTTGTGCGTTACTACTAACCCCACCCAGGGCCTTTCCTGCTGCTTGGGCTTCTTTGGTTACTAGCTTTAGGCTACCGTTATCATCGACAACAATACCAAGCTCAATTGTATTTGCCATTAACCTTTCACGTTATGAGTAAAGTTTTTTCCTTTACTGCTTTCGCGCTTTCGTTTGCGCTCAGAATCTTCGTGTGCCTTTTGTACTGTGAATCTTTCAATATGCTTACAAAGTGTAAAAACTAGCTTTCTCTCTTGTATTTCGTAAATATTCAAAACTTCGCCTACACTAGACCAATCTTTGCCTAGATAAGTGCTGCTCATACCTTCCCAACGATCCGGTAAAAATCCGTACACAAAAAATGCCAACTGGACTTCATACGGCATATCCGATAGGTCCATTGGCATTCTGTTGGGGTCGGGCTCTTGCCCTAATTCTTCACAAATTTTAAGATATTTATCTACATCAATTTGCGGAGACTTAATATACTTTTCAAGCAGACCGATTATTCGCTCGATCTGCTCGTCGTAAAATTTTCTAATTCTGCGACCGTCTCAGTTACCCAAGTGTCAAAATCGCTAGAATTCTTCATTAGAAGTTCTGCGTTTTCTTGGCTGTAACCAAGCTCATCTTCGGGGTCGAGATTAGAAGTATCCACCAACAGAAGCTCTTCTAGGATACGATACTTAAATCCTGACCATCCTTTGATGACTGCTTTTACATATTCTGTAAGAAACTTTTCTTCATCAAGAACTTCGGTGGGCTGTCGGGTCTTACGGTCAAACTTCTGAGTAATACACTTTTTACGTAGTTTGAGCAGCTCTTCTCGGGCAAGATAGCAAAGAGATACTTTGAATCCTGTATGTCCGGGAAAATCAATCTCGACAGTTTTACTAGGAGTCATGAGACTCGCGAGAGAAACGGGTTCTGTCATAATTACCTCTTCTTAAAGTTAATTCGGGGGAGCGAACTCCCCCGATTTCCTAACTATTATATCCATGTAACATCAAAATGTCAACAACTATTTTTTTATACCTTAGTAAGCTGTACCAGTGTATGTGATTGTTGCTTCGTCAGTTTCGCTAATATTGCTGGGAAGAGCATGGAAATTAGCTTCAACAGAGATAACGTCATCAATTGAGTGTGTAGGAACTTCCAAGTGGCACTGAGGAAGAGCAATTGCTACTTTCGGAGCTGCCGAACCACCAACGCTAAAAGTAAGATTAAACGAGTTCGTGATAGTAGAAGTAGCTTCGATAATATCTTCAAATAGGTCGGCACTGGAGTTTGTGTCCGCATTCAAATAGCAAGTAAAGTTACCAGAAATCGCACGAGTACCTGTAACGTGTCCAAGAGGCTGGTTCACAACACCAAGAGTCTCGGGCGTAAGAAACGTAATGTTGTTCTCGAAGGTAATGTTTCCGCCTGTCAGAACCAAATCATAACTAACGGAGGTACCACTCAAAGAGGAAGTAGCCACCAAGGAGGTCAAACGATTACGAATAAAGTTGCTAGTGGAAGTCAGGGCTTCTGTAATTGTTGCAGTCGGAGCGGTATCTTCAGTAATAATCTTACCAAAACCAGACCAGTTAATTGTAGCAATCCCATCAATATCGAAATCAATAGAGGCAGAGTTCGCTACACAGCCTTCTATTTTATAGGTAGTTTTGGTTCCGCTTCCAGCACCACCCATAACAAAGAAAAGATCAAAAGTGCCAAGAGTAACAGCATTAGAGCTATCAAAGTCAAAGGCAAGGCTAGAAGTGCCAAGAGTAACGCCATTGGTCCACGCAGAATCTCCCGAAGAAGGAGGAGTCCAGGCATTAACGGCAACAAAATTTGCCCAAAGCGCTTCTTCAACGCAGTGATGATTTGCATTTGTATCTTCCCACTGGCCCGCTGACGTGCTGGAAATGAACGGACGCATATATGTCGAAAAAGACCATTCTGCCGGAGCATAAGAGTCTGTAAACATCTGACGAGCACGACGACTGACGCCGGAGGCGTCCGACATTTCGTTCAGAGTAATTTCGGAAGCATTAGTTGCTTGCGAAAAGCTAAAACCATCAAGCACAGGGATTTCCCAAACATTGGAACCTTGCTTGAGGTAGACTTTAGTATCGCGACTAAAGTACAATGTATCGGCCATTTAGTATCTCCTAAACTGAGAAGGAAGAGAAACTTTTGTTTTCTTGCTTCTTCAGTAACGAACCTCGCATATGATTTCTCCTACGCCAAGAGGTTCCAAAACACCTTCGTCAGTGTCGACTGAAAGTATAGTAATTTGTTGAGTATAATTTGTTGCACCTAGCCGATCAGTGTAGGCTAGTCTGCTATTATCTTCAAGGACTGTTTCTACATCTTCTAACAGACCCTCTAGAGCTTTTACAGCATCTTCCTCGTTTACATAACAACGAATAGTTACAGTTAAGTACCTGTCTTTGTATCCGCCGCCTTGATAATCTCTTCTTTCGCTTCCAGCATTTAGATGTACAGCAGGAAATTCTTCTACTTCATCCCAAAACTTTAGCCTAGGAAACACATTATCATTTAGCTCTGTTCTGAAGTTGCCGGTACCATTTATAACCTTCAATTTGCTTACCAGAGCATCAACAATGGCAAGTCTTCTGCTAGTATAATCTCTAGATGCCATTACTGTCTCCTAGTGTAGAATCTTCCTACTATAAACTGTGCCATAATTTCTCGTATTGACTTATCAATTAAGGCTCTAGGATCCCTAGCTCCAGGAAAGGGATTCTGTGCTAAGGAGTTTCCTGACCCTGGATACTCAAAAACTTGGTACGGATTCTTCATATAGCTAAACCCAATACTTGGCAAGCCTTTTGATGTAGATGTTATATCTGTAACTCTTACGCTAGATGCAAATCTCCCGGTTCTATAATTAAGAGCAGGGCTTTCCATATTCTTCGCCACTTGTTGTGGTAGTCTTTCATTTAGTAAGCCAATTAAAGCTCTAATGTCTGGTAAAGAAGATCCTGACCTTACTCTTATTCTTGGCTTCGTTGGTGTTTTACCTTGAGTAAATTTTGCTTTTCCAGAACGCTTCCCTTTAGTTTTAGCTACTCCAGAAGTTTTTAATTTAGTAGTGTCTGGATTATAACTATTTTCTATTTTTAAAACTAAAGTCCCATTTTTGCCGGGTTTAATTGTCAATTTAAACTGTGCAATTATGCTTGCTAACGTCTTTTGTTCTAGACTACTAGAGCCGGGCATCTTAGCTATGTCTTTAGCTACTTGAGGTGCAAACTCTTTAAAAAATATACTTTTAAGTCTTTTTTCAAATACGGAATCTTCTAAATTATCGGCCCCGTATTGATAAGTTATTTTTGAAATATAGTCCGCTTTTAATTTGCCTCTAGTAGTAACAAGCTGTCTGTAATTTGTTGTTATTTCTTGAATTAGACTGTATTCTTCTCCGGATAATGTTCCGCCCTTTACGAACGAAGCAAAAGAATTTTCTAGAAATTGTTGAGGATTACTAACCCCTGCTTCCTTTAGAGTTTTCTCAATAAAGTTAGCGCCTGAAGCAATCTCGACCTGAGATACTGCGAAACCTCGTACACCATGACCTTTGTGAGTCATAGCAGCTAGCTTTTTTCCTTCATCTTCTGATATACCCGTGACTTTCTTTATTTCGTCAACAATATCAGATTTTATAGCATCTAGGCTATTTCTAAAAGTACTTACTATAAATACTTTTGTGCCTATATCGGTAAGAGGAACTCCTAGCTCTTGTAACTTTCTAACCGCTTTATTGTATCTAGGCCTATTCTTTTTATAAAAAGCCGTATGAAGTTTTTTAGCTTTTTTACGCACCGCACGCAAAATAGAATCTACATTATCACTACTTAGCTCTTCTACACCTAAGGATTCTAGTGCTTTATTAAAACCTACTAAGTTCTCTAGAAACAAAACCTGACCCGACTGACCCTCCAGGTCTTTTCTCATTTCTACATTGTTATTACTAATTCTAAGTAGTCTTTCGTTGAATAACTTTTCTACAAACTGCTTGCTCATTAGAAATTTTTATACATATCAAGAACGCGCTTTATGTGATCTGGAAAAGCCACGCTGTCTCGAAGGCTTGTAGACGACTGGTTCTGAATCGAAGCTCCTGCAATAGTTCTACGCTCTTTGTGCTCATCTTTTAAGTAGTAAGTAATCAGATCAATAACAGCAAGTTTCAAGTCTTCCGGAACATTTTCATAGCCAGCAGTATACACAACCTTTACTGATCCCGCGCCCTTGGGCCAGTACTTGTAAGAAGTGCTAGTAGTTCTGCGAATAGAGTCTGTGTTTGTATCGACATAGTAGTCATACTTACCATTTGTTCCGCCAGTATAAAGTTGAACATAACTCGCGGCTTGTCCGTCTCGCTCATATACTTCACTTACAGTTCTTACAGGACTTTCCGTAAGCTGAACAATGTCAGTATCCCACTCCAAAGTAAAAAACTCAGTTTTTGCAGTAGAATAAAAATCAATAATATTGTGACCACAATAAGTTTTTACAAGCTGACTCACAGAGGGGATAAGAATCTCAATTTTGGCGTCGTCTTTTACGCCTGAGATTCCCTCTGCTCGCTTATAAGTATCAATGTCAATTAAGTTTGCCATATAGAATCAACTTGTAAAAACCGAGGGGGCTCGGTAGAGCCCCCAAGGTCTATGCAACTTAGTTAGCTGCGTATTTCCAAGCCCACTTGGAGGTAGCGCTGTCGATGATATCGACGAAGCCAATGCGCTGAGAAGCAACCAGAACGCGGCGCTGATTCGCCACTTCGTAGTCTGCTTCCACCGTCACACCGCGAAGACGCGGAATAACGAAGTTGCGGGGGTTAACTGCAACAGCAGCGAACTTACCAGCAGCCTTAGCAGCAAACTCGTCGACGAGAAGCACACGGCTACCGAACACCTGACCGATTTCACCAGTCAGTTTCGTTGCCATGTCACCAACAAGGTTGGCATCTTGGAATTCTGCGTCTTCGAGCAGGTTGTAGTAAGCGTCCTGAGACACGAGGTAGATGACTTCCTCGGGACGTACACCGTACTTACCCATGTTCTTACGCATTGCAAGAAGGTCAGCAGCCGTGAGAGCGTCCGTAGCTGCATAAGTGCCGCCAGAACCGCCACCAACGTCAGTAGTCGTGTCGGAGTCAGCAGCAGCAAGAGCAACGAGACCGTTGAATGCAGCACCGCCGGTACCGAATGCGCCATCAGCGTGGTTGCCCACGAGAAGTGCGTTTTCAATCGCACGAGCGTGCGAACGGACCATCGACTCACGAATCAGGGGCAGAATGGGCAGAATTGCATCCTCTTCCGTCTCGTTGCCGAGATAGGACTGAGAAATGAGCTTCTTGACGGTGAGCGTACGCTCCGTCATGGTCACACCACCAAACGGAGAACCGTAGGTGTCGCCGCGAGTTGCGAGGTTGCCATTGGGAGCAGAACCTGCGGCGGTTTGTGCGGAAGCGAACTCAGCATAGCCTGCATCGGGAAGAATCGGAAGAATCATCGAAGCAGAGGTCATCTGAATTTCACGGAACAAGGGAGCCATCACAAGAGCGTTCTGAATGTCACGCTCGATGTTGGTGGACACAACTTGCTCGAAGTCAGCACTGGAAACCTGCACACCGGAGTGAGCATTCACTTTTTCCATCACGTTTTGAGCACGAGAGGTATTCCAGCCTTTGCCAGTTGCAAGACCGAGAACATAGCTGTCCACGATATCGCCTTCAAAGGTCTTCTGCCACTCGCCGTTGCCACGGTCAGCAAACACACGCTTGGACTCGCGCATCTTCTCGATTTCACCAGCCTTCTCTTTGAGTTCGCCCTGAAGACCTTCAATGGTCTTTTCGAGGTCGCCCTTTTGCTCTTCAAAACGCTTTTCGATGTCTTGAACGAGTTTGGTAGCGTTGGACTCGACCGAGACGCGAACACGCTCTTCAAACTGCTTTTCTTCAGCCTCTAGGCGAGCAGCCTGCTCTTCAGCAGCCTTACGTTCAGCGGCCAGTTGCTCACTTACAGCCTTAGCAGCTTCAGCAGCGGCGGCCTTGGTGATAGCATCAAGATCGATGCTCTTTTCATTATCCATGGTTTTCTCCTGTACTGTCGTTTCTTCAACGACTTTTGCCGTATCCCCAGCTGAATCTTGAGCTTTTGCTGAATCTTCAGCTAGGTGCTCGGCCGGTTCAACGCGTTTAAATTGATTGATAAAGTCTTTGTATTCATTCTCAGAATCAAAAGACTTTGCTAAAGAAAAGGTTGCAGCCTGATTTGCAGGAACGGATACAACCGATACCTCAAACAGTTCCGCATCCTTAATGCGATATCCGTCAGTTTCCGCCATATAATCAGCATCCTTTACACGGAAACCAACGGAAAAAGCTCCGAGGATGCCTTCTTTCACCATATCTCGAATTGCACCAGCAGATTTCGAGATTTTAGCTTGAAGTTCTAGACCTTGTGGTGTAGCTTTCACACCGGTCGCACGACCAATAGGCTTATTGTAATCGTGATTAAAAAGAATAATCGGGTTATTATGAAAATTATCGAGGCCACCTTTCGTCCAAGCATCTACATCAATGATGTCGCCGACACGGTCACGGTCCGCTGTGCTTGCAAAGCCACGAATTTCTACGGAACCGTCATCGCCTTCGCCGAGTGCCTTAAAGGTCGACCCCAGATGGAAAATTTTATTCTTCATCTTTGCTCACCGGCTTGGGCGAGGGTTTCGCCACTGTTCTAGTAGGAGCGGGCTTCAGAGCTGGTTTCGGCTCGGGCTTGGGCGGCTCAGGCTTCGGCGGCTCGGAAGCGGGCTCCGGCTCTTGCATAATTTTTGCATAAATGTCGGGATGGCTGGCCTTAATAATGGAATCAAGACGTGACCAAACTGGAACATAGCGACGAAGAATAGCAAAACGAATTGGCGCCTCTTCATCCTTTGCATACTCATTGCGCGTCAGAATACGGCCTTTTTCGGCAAAATATTCTGCAACTTGCTTAATGATTACACCTTTTCTACTTTTCATACATTGGTATCCTCTTGTGGCGGTCTGCCCCCTAACTCAGGATTGACAGCACTGCCGGCAATGTTTGCAGGAACACGAAGATCATCGTATCCCTCCATTGGTTCTTTTCCGAGCTTCACTCTTGCCTCGTTCGGCGTGAGAATTCCAGCATTTACAAGTGTTTGATAGTAAGCCGCTTGGTCACGAAGCTCGGGCTGTAGTGCTGGAATACTTGTTACATCTTCGCGGAGCTGGAATCCGAAGAAACGCTCAAACGCGTAGTTTATTTTCCGAACGATTGGAAGAATCGTTTCGAGGTAATATAGTCGATGATTCGGGCGAATATTTGCATTATTGCCACCATCCAGGAGGATCGGCGGAATCCCAAGAGCTTTGAGAATAACTTTTTCATTGTCCTCGATAGAACTCTGAAAGTCTAGATCCTTAAAGTTTACCTCAGTAATCGAATCTACTTCCAGCCCGCCATCAAGAATCATGGGACGGCGACCACCATTATCAGGACGGTAACGCACATTCCAACTTTGAATCATGCGCTCCTTAATCTTTTCACTAAGAGTATTCGGTGTTTTGAGAACGAGTCCAGGAACTGCACCATTTTTAAAGAAGTTATCCTGAAACTTTCTCATCGACACCATTAGCTGCATGGTGCGATAGGCAGGGCGAAGCCGAGAGACCCCACGATAAATAGAGTAAAAAGAATTTTCCTTAACATGAATAATCTCTTGGGGAGAGTAATCTATGCTGGCATCAAATTCAAAACGCTCAATATAAGTACGAGTGTCAGAATAGATTCTCATCTTCTCCGCTGGGAGGTGATAAAGATGAGCCCCGTCGAAATATACAAAAATGTTACCATCAATTAGATAGTCAATGACGAGGTTACGCTTAAAAGCACTAATGTCCTGAAACGGATTCGGCTCGACATTGAGAAGTCTGCGAACGGTTTCAGCCCGTACATTTTTTACAATCGGAGTAACATTTCTGTTCATTTCGCCGACCGCAGTCGGAATTTCAGCCGTATCGTCTACAATCATATTGACGCCACGGTTTACAACCTCTAAACTTTCGTATTGCCTACGATAGTTATCCGGAATTTCCCGAGTATCAATCGTAATGCCTTCATCACGAGAAATGACAAACTGGGCAGGATTCAGCTTCTCTTCGTCTACCTTTTTGTCCTGCCAGAAGTTATACCATGCCATGTTTTTCTCTTTGTTTGCTTACCCAGCTCATTTGCTTTTTCGCAGTGATCAACTGAGGGTTTCTACCATAAATGGAGTGCAGCTTCATGTGGTGAGTATGGCACAGAGTAACTGCGTGATCGTAAAGTTCAGCGTGATGCTCAGTAATAAAACGGTCTCTGAGTTCGTAGGCTTGGTCAACACTTTCTATGTTAAGTTTGTTTGTTTTTAACCAGCGATTTACTAGCTCAGCGACCGAGTAAAAGTGATGAAAGTCTAAATTTTCGGTAGACCCGCAAATTTCACAGGCGGTGCCCTTTGCATAAGCTGACTTAGCTCCGTCTCTAACCAATTTAGTAAAGTATCTTGGGAGCTGCACCATTTAAAAGTTTCCGTATTTCCACTACTTAATTTATAGGTGTTATACAATGGTAGTTTCTTAAGAAGAGCTTGTTCTACTATATATGTCTCTTCAAAATCTTCAAAATACCAATAACATATGCAATCTATAGTATATTTATTAGATAGATCATATACTCTTCGTTTAACGTTAGAACTAATACCTATTTTATATAGGTCTAATTCTTCTATCTTTAATAAATACAAGTAATTTTTGCCTGTATCAGAGCACTTTGGGCATCCTGCGAGTTTTCTTATATTGTTAGGTGATACCTTCCACTTATAACCGCATTTTTTGTGTCTATGTAGTATTTTTTGGGAAGAAACAGTATAAGGCTCTAAAACTTCGTACTCGCTATATTTTATCTCCTCCCGGTATTCTTTTGGAGACCTTCTACGGTCTTTATTCCTTTTCTAGTAACTTAATTTTTAATTTACTTGCTTTAAGAATTATAGCTTTCTTTGTTCTATTAGGAAGAAGTTTATTACAGAAGTCAGCCCCGTACTTTGGGTATAAACTAAACAAAATATCTGTTTCGACTTCTAACCATCTTTCCATTGTCGAGGTTCCGTTTTTCTTTTTTAAAATACCTTCTTGTATTGTCATTTCAAAGAAATTGTATCATCGAAGGTAGGTAAAGTCAACAGTTATTTTTGAACAGGTTCATCAGAAACCTGTTTGACTAGTTTCAAATGAGTAAAGAGCATAACGAAGCGCATCCGCAATGTGCGAGCTTTCATCATGTTTTGGTTTTTCGGTTTGCAGTCCTGGTCGATCATCCCAGCGATACTGGTCGATGGATCTAAGGGTTTCTTTACACTCTTGGTGAATGACGAGCCGATCATTGTCAATAATAGAGGAGACATGCCCAATTCCATCAATCACGGATTTCTTCGCATTTGTACAGCTAATATCGTAATTCTGAGCAAAGTCGAACTTCGTTTGCTGCGCTGCGGAGTCAATAAAAACAAAGTCTACCTGATATTTGTCTAGAATTTCTCGAATATACTGAGCGTGCTGCTCTGTTGTGCGCTCAGCATGGTAATATTCTTCGAGAAGATAAAACTTTTCGGAATCCCAGTCGTACGCTATAACCACCAAGGCGGTAGGATCACGAAAGCCGACGTCGAGCCCAGCGATAATATCCATTCTCGATGTATCCAACTCAGAAAGGTTTTGGACGCAATCTTGAAAGTTGAAACTCCAGATTTGACCTTCATAAACATTAAAGTCTGCCATATATTCTTGAGCGAATTCAGCTTCACTCATTGTTCGTCTCGCCTCGTCAATGTCTGTTTGAGAAATACGAGGATTGTCTAAATAAGTTGCTTTGATTGATACCCATTCGGGGAATTCATCGGAAAAACCACGATAAAAGAATTCAGAAAACCAATTGTTTCTACCTCGAGGAGTAGAAATAAAGATCGCTTTTGAGTTATCTTTGTCCAGCGTTGGTCTGAGAGCCACATTAAATGCATCTCTTCCATTTGCGAGGGCGGCTTCGTCAAAAATAATCAGATCATAGCTTCTACCCACGCTGGAATCGACCTGATTAATGGATCCCATTCTTACGGTCGAGCCATTTGTAAGCTCAATAACTTTGTCTTTTGCGTTGTCTCGTGCTACTTCTAGGTCAAAGTGCTTAATGAGGTTTCGCTGCAAATCAAAAGAGATCTGAGACAGCGAGTAGTTTGGAGACATGATAAGAATGTGGCAATTTGGAATCAACGAAATGAGTTGTCCAATGATATTAGCGATATAAGTCTTTCCTTGGCGTCGAGACAAAGCCGCACACACAAATCTATACTTTGGCGAATTGATTGCATTGATAAGAGCCACCTGAGAGGGAATAGGCTCAATGCCAAGAAGCTCAAGATAGCCTTCGATTGGTAGTTTAATGAACCTACGAGGATCCTCGCTTTCCACAATGTGGTCAATAATTACATCTTTTCTGCTGACTTCCATTCTTTAATTTTCCATTTTCCGTCGTAAATAATTGCTGTCATACTTTCGACCCAATCTCCAGTATTCAAGTAATGAATTCCTTCAATTTCTCGATTGCACGCAGAATGTATATGCCCCGCGATGATTCCATCATACCCCTTGCTACGAGCATATTTTGCCATTTCGCCCTCAAAGTTACCAATATAGTTAGCAGCATTTTTTGCTTTACTTTTAAGGTACCTGCTAAGAGACCAATAATCTAAACCTAGCCATCTACGAATACGCGTAATCCATAAATTTATATAAGTTACAGCGTCATAAGCCTTATCGCCTAATTTCATAACTAATTGGCCAAACTGAGATCTCATAAGGTAATCAAAAAAGTCCCCATGAATCACAAGATACTTTTTTCCTTCTATTTCTAAATCTGCCCGATTAACAACTTTAATTTTTCCAACATCACAAGGCGCCCAACTACGAAGAAATTCATCATGATTACCCGTAACGTAAATTACTTCAGTACCTTTTTGAGATAAAGTTACTATCTTTTTTAGAAGTTTTGTATGTTTCTGAGGCCAGTACCACTTCTTTTGTAGCCTCCAGCCGTCAATAATATCCCCAACAAGATACAACTTTTCTGGTTGAACAGAGCACAAAAACTCATAGCATTGTTCAGCTTTTGCGTGTCGAGAACCTAAATGAATATCAGAAATAAAAACTATCATAAGTAACCTTATAAAATGCTTCTTTCCCTACTCGAGGTTTACTAAGTCCCTGATTTTTTCAAGTATGAATAGGAAAAGAAGCAATACATTTAATCTAATAAAGCGTTTAGAGGATCTTTTATCCATTTTTCAAAAAACTCCGTTTCCCTTCTGTTTTGTTCCAGCAAGTCATCTTCCAGAAGTTCTTTGCGCTGAGGAGGCATTTGTCTTAGTTGTATGAACTCAGCACTCGAAAATAGGGGTTTCTTGCCTGGATAAGTTCCACGGACTTCATAATAATAATTCATTGGGTCTGAGCGAGACCCTTCGGGATCGAGTAGTTCGAGCGACCCCGAGATAGAGCATCCGCCTAGCAACGCAAATCCTAAGAGGTATGCTTTGCTACAGCTTGACATAGTTTAATAAAGTATTTATTATCATAATGTTGTTTCATCATATTAATATGTTTATGAACAACTTGAACATTTCCTTCTACATAACCCTTAGAAGAATCAATTCTATCCAAAGATACTGTAATATTATTAACAGGAATACCTTCCCAGTCAATTGGCACGCCTGAAAGAGCGCAGCAGCAATTATTCTTTTCCCATAACTCTTGCACATATTCTGGAGTTATAGAGAACTCTAATCCTCTGGTTTCTGCGCCTACCTTAAACTTATTAAAGTGGGATATTCTAACCTTACCTACAAAACCTCTATGGCAGTTCTCAGTTTTTCTATTAGAACACTTTTTGCAGGTTTTTCCTAGCCGAAAAGATTCAATGGCATAATTTCTTCTTAGGTAATCTTGCATTTCTCCGCATTCTGGGCACGGCTTACACCATCTTCCATCTTCTCTTTGAAAAACTTCAGGCGGTAATTCTAGTGCTTTTGGCATATTTAGTCTCCTTTTTTATGCTATTTTGATTAATTTACCACTTTACCATAATAGCACAATAGACTAAAAATGTCAAAGAATATTTTTGCTTAGTTAGTAATAAAAACCTATACAGCGGGGCTACCATTTAATTTTGTTGGCCCACCAGGCTGCACTCATTTTGCCCTTTGCGATATTTCTGGCATGCCGAGCTTTGAAAGAGGCGCGCTTCTTTTTCATTGCTTCGCTTTCGCCTTTCTTAGGCTTGCCTGCTGTTTTTGCGCCTTGCTGACCGAATCGAATGGTTTTTACCTTGCTACCCACCTTTGCAACCACAATGTGAGATTTTTTGGGATGGCTGGGAGTGCGCTTCGGCTTGTTGTAGCCTTTTACGCCTGCTCGCTTCAATCTGGAGTCTGCTTTACGAGGCATTATCTTCTCAATTTTGCTCTATTTGTACGTTTGTTGTACTTATAGGCCCTTGCAGGACGTCCAGAGGCTTTTGCAGCCCTTGCTTTTGCTCTCTGGCCTGGAGTCATTGCGTTTCTTCGTCGTCCTTTTGCAGTAAGTTTAGTACCTTTGAGTAATCCAGCTTTATTTAAAAGGCCATACGCGGCAGTTTTGGGGTTCTTGACCCCCTTTCCGCGCAGCTGGCGCATAAGGCGAGTTACAATTTTAGCGGGCACGCTTCTTTCTTTTCATAATTGCTCGCTGAAGAGCCATCGGCAGCTTTTTCTGCTTTGCTGTCAAGCCCATAGACTTCTTGCCGCCTTTCCGCTTTTTGCCGCCCATCGGCTTTTTGTTACCATAATGTCCTGGCATTTACTTTCTCCTAAGCTCCGTCGACGAGAATAATGTCGAACGCACAAGTAACTTTAAAGTTATTATTTGCTGTAGTAAAGCGAATGTCAATATCCGATTTTTCTGAAATTCTTAAAGGTACGGGAAAGTCATAACGATAAGAGTTATCATATAGTTCTGCTATATGAGCGACTCGAAAACCTCCTTCTCCGAAAATTCGAGCCATCATCGTAATTTGCCCGTCGCCGCCCTTGGAAATGGAAGAGTCTCCGCAAAGAAGATACCCCGTCTTGCCTGCGGGAACTGTATAAACTCCCATAAGACTTTGCCCTCGTCCAGCAGCAATCTGTGCTACGACGGTTGCTCCGATGCTGGCATTTACAGTTCCTGCTACTCCCCCATTTGAAGTTCCGTACATACGAAAGACTCGAATAAAACTATTTTGAGTAGTAGCATTCGTGGGGGTACCGTCAGCCGCAGTAAGAACTACAACTTCTCGAAGAGGATTATAGTTTGCATCGAGACCTTCAATTGCTACGCTCTCTCCAGTATCGTCATCCGTAGAAGAAATTACATCCAACGCAGTAGCGGTAGCTAAAGTTCCCCAAGGATAAATACCCCCAACCGTCCAAAGAGTCTCCGTTCCTTGATCACAGTCAAAATTTGCACCAAACTTATGAATAATACTTGCACCAGGAACGAGCCCTCTTGCAATGTTGAGATAATTCCACTCTACAAAACTATTTCTTGACACCTGAATCTCCGTATTCAAACATTTCCAGGTCTTTGGCAAATTTCTCTGCAACCTTCAAAGCGGTTTGTATGCTATAATACTCTCGCCAAGGGCGATGAGTAGAAGAGTTAATAAGTTTTAACTTTGGAAGACCAAACCATTTCATCATATTCTCCCAGTCTTGTTCTAGTGTCTCAAACTTAATGAGATAATCCCAGCAGGGAATATGAAGATGCATTGGCCTAAAATGAATATTGTGTTCCTCAAAAGGGAGTTCACACACTCGATCAATAAATTCATCAAAAGGCATCTTTGCGTAAAAACCCTTCGTGTCTGTGATACTGCTTTTACCGCCTTCCCAGAGTTTTTGTTTCCAGCAAGACACTAAGCGATCATAAGGATTTCTTACGCAAGCTACCTTAAAAAGAGGGCTGAAAGGAATCTCTTCAAGAGGGACTCTTTTCCAGCCTCCATGTAGCTTGTCTGGGTGAGTACTTCCGCCTGCCCACTCACGAATAGCTGTTTTCATAGCGCTATTCGCAGCTTTCGGCGTAAACATCAAAAGAAACTTATTTTCTGCGACGAGGTTTAAATCCGCCATATTCAATTGCTCTTAGTAGACGAACCATTTTACCTGCACTGCTTTTAGATTTGGCTGTCGCTATTTTCTTTCCGGTTTTCTTGTAAACGGTCTTACCTCTTACGACGTAGGGCATCTTTTAATTCCAATACTAAAGACCAGAAAAGTTTTCCGATGAGTATGAAACGAGGGTAGACCCCTTTAAAATCATGAAGTTTCATTTCTGGAACTAGAGCTCGATAAAAGTTATCGATGTATTTACCTTGGACTTCAAGAACCGCGTGACCTCGGCCTTTCTTAGTAGTAACGTACCACATTTTGTAGTACCCGGTCATCCAACGCCAAAAGAAAGTTTTCCAGCTTCCAGAGTGCAGATAAGAAATTGTAAGAGCATAGTCCTCACAATCTCCTTGCATATCGGAACCCATTACTTCCCAGCGATCAATACCTTCGTCTTTTTTATATTTAAACTTAGCGTTTACTGCGTCGATTGCGTCTTGAAGTTCCAAGCCTCACCCTTTCATTTACCAGCGCTTGAGGAATGCGTTTTCCCTCTTTATATAATTTGGCAATTCTTTTAATTACAGACGCAAGGCGAACTCGTTCTCCGCCCTTTACTCCGCTAAGATACTTCTTCGGAATTTTACTTTTTGCGTCTTTTGGTACGCGTCTTCTTTTTTGCGGCACTTTTGTTTCTCGTACGACGAATATCGGTGTCGTGCTTGCGAGAACCTCGCAAAAACGAATTCACACGAGCATAGGCCCATCTCTGCATTGTCATGCCTGGACGAGACCCACTCGAAAGAAAGGCACCTTGCCCACGACTATATACTTTTACAAGATCTCCGGTCGTAAACTTGGTGCCCTTTGCTTTTTGTGCGAGTGTCTTTCGTACAGTCGCGGAAACAGCCAATTAGCCTCTCCGAACCATCCGAGTACGACGGCGACGGCGAGCAGGTGCAGCACCGATGCCCCGTACAGAAGTTTTAAAGCTGCCGGTCCGGGGGGTCGCTGCTTTCGTCGTCCGAGTGTTCCGACGCACTGCTGTCGAGCCCGTCGAGGCCACTGAGGTCACTTGCGTCCCCGCTGCTCGGTTCATCTCCCGAGAGAGGCCCCGACCCTGCGTGTGCTTCGGTAGTTTCAGAGAGACGTGCGGACGAGGAACCCCCGTCAGAACTCCGCCTGTTCGTGTTGCCATTGTATTCTCCTAAAAAGGCTTCAGCCTCTTTCTTTGTAGGAAATCTATATAGGCGGTCAGTGCGAACGCGCCAGTATCCTCTACGATAAATCATTGTTTCACCAGTATTTCGAGTTGTGCATGAACTCTAGCAACATCGACTTGAAGCTGGTTTACTTTTTCAAGCATTACTTCTTGCTTGTTGAGAGCTTCTTCATGAGCCTCTACTTTTTCGGAAAGTGCAGAAGCCCACCAAATTACAGCAGCAAACTCAAGAGTAAAGCCCAGAAGTAGGCTAAGACTTAGTTTCTCCATGAAGTAATTACCCTACAACAAACTTGTTGCTCTTAGCCAAATTTTCCTTGGCGGGAAGGTATTGTAAGTTACTCAAAACATGAAGACCGCTCACTAGAGGGTTCTGTAGCGGAACGATGTGGTCTACATGGTGTCCCTTCGGGCAGTTAGCGTAAAAGAGACGTATTTGTTCTTCTTGAGAAGGAATCACCATTCTATTCAACAAGATTGCTTTTCTTTTTGACGCATGGTGTTTTGATACTTCTGGATGTCTTTTATAGTACTTTTTTGACCTTTCATTGTCGCACTTAGAGCACCAAATACTAAGACCGTTAGACGTAGAGCTCCAGTTACCGAAAGCGTTGTTTTCTTTGTATTTATTACAGCTTCCACAATATTTGAAATCGCTCAAGTCTAAAAAATAAGTTTTCCAGCTTTTTCCTTTTTCTTTGTTTGCATCGGGGAAAGTTTTGTTAGTTATTCTTGAAACTGTGTCTTTATTAACATACAGCTTTTTTGATATACTTTCAATATCCCCTTCGTTTAAGTACAAAGAAACTAACTCGTATAAAGTGACTTCGGGGCTCTTTCCGCGTTTTCTTTTTACAACCTCTTTTCCAGAACGGCTTAGACAGGTTAAAATATTATTTATTACTTGATTCATCTATACCACCCAGCAATTTTGTCATAAGTTTGCCGTAGTTGCCTTGCCCAAATGGAGTTTCATTTATCTGGACATTTGTCTGATTTTTAATCGTTGTTTGCTGTTGCTGAGCCTTTAGCTCATCCATTCTCATCTTGTGCGCAAGTTGAATGAGGTCCACAAGGTCTTTGCTGGTATACATATCCGATTCTTGCGCTTCTTCAAACTTTTTCTCAATAATCTCATCCAGAAGGCTACCTAAACGAAAACGATTGCGATAGCCTAGGTCAAGATAAACTTGATCAATATAAGAACGCACTTCTCGACGATCAAGAATCTCAGCAGCCTTATCTGGAGAGATCGCCAGAGAGGACGCCGCCTCTTTTAGCGATCCAAACGACAGATAAGCGTTGGCCAGCTCGAGACCTTCTGGAGAGATCGTCGGGAGTTTATTCATTACCAGGGCAGACCTGTTGCAGTCTTGGGAGCTTTTTGCTCTTCGATTTGTGCGGCGAGAGAGGTCTCTGTTGCTTCTTTGTCAATGGTCTGGAAGCACCAGTCGAGAACATCACTTTCAGTAAGGCTTTCAAAAGCAACAAAGCCATCAGCATCTGCATCGGGAGTGAATCCACAGGTACCGTAGGAAGAAGCATAAAACTTATCTTCGCCTACAGTTTCTGTTGCGTCTACACGCCAATGGGCTACGGTGACTCCACCGTCTGCGGTATTTCTTTCAAGCTGAGCGATGCTCCAGGTAACTTCCATTTCTTATCTCCAAAAAATCGAATTAAAATTCGGTTATGTTGTATATTGTAATCTGTTGTGTGGCCTAGGTCAAGTGATATTTTTTAGAACCTTCGGCCGAACTATAATACTTTTGCTCTTGCCCACGCATTACACTGATGAATGGCAGATACTCTTATCATTGGTGAGGGAACAGCACGATTGCTAAAAGAATTCATGCACTGTTCCCGTAAATGACGAACTTGAGCGAGTTGTGCTTCTTCCACTATTGAAGTCGAAGCACACCCGCCGAGAAGAAATATAATTAAATACTTAGCCATCTGACAAAGGATTATCCAGCGCTTTTTGTAGGGTATCTCTTAAATCTTCGTCTAGCTTTTGCATCTTCATATCAATACGATCTTCTACTTCTCGCATTGTATTTCTAACATCTTTTTCTGACTCTCGAGAAAGGTCAGATACTTGTCGTAGTCGAGAATCAATCTCGTCTTGTACATCTTTCATTCGCTTGCTTGTATCTTCTGTCACTCTTTCTACTCGAAGAATGTCGTCTCTGAGACTATTCTTAATATCTCTTGTATAATCAATTGCATCATCAAGTTTACGCTCAATTGCAACATTGCGAGCTTCTACAGCTTCGATGTCAAGTACCTCTAGCTTTTCTGCCATTTCCTGAAAAGCCTTATAGGACTCGAAACCTGCGTAAAGTGTTCCTAGCAGAGAGCCAAGAAGTGCAAATGCTGCTCCAATCGTGGTAGGCGTCATCGAAATACCTGCCACTGTAAATTTTGTGTTTTTGAGATTTTCAATCTCTTCTTCGACTTTCTCTACTCCGTCCCCCAGATCAGCCATATTTAGTTCTCAAACTTGAGGTTATTGAGGGCGTTTATTTCCGCTCTCAACTTCTGCACCTCCAATCGTCGTCTTTCCAGCTCTAACTGGTAAAGAGTATTACAATTTAATCTCTCTGCGGGTGCTCCAATCGGTATCGTTATCTTGCCGTACACACCCACATCTTTCATCTGGTCATTTGTAATTACAGGATCCACAAAAGTGTTTCCAAGTTGATTTCCCTGATTAATAATACCCACTACTCCAAACTCAACATTCGTCGCGGACCCAATGGCACTAGAGCAATCTAAGTCGCCCGCTCGAAATCTATCTGTTTGAAAACTTTGCTGAGTCTGAGGAATTGCAAGGTTCAAAGAACTTGTCTGTGCAAATACGCTCAAAGGTAGCAAAAAAAGTATTAATCTTTTCATTTTACCTTGGAACAAATTTTAGAAGAAATTACAGTACCTTTTACCCCGCGCAGAATCTTGGACATTGAGCAAATATACATTACACGCGTCGAGTCAATCTCTCTTATATAAATGTCAATCTTACGTCGACCTAGATGCGGTATTTTTACAATTCGTTCTGCTGTTGCAAAAGGTACTGGAAGCCAGTCTGCGTCATAAACATCAAACTGGTAGTATTCAATCTCTCGTCGACTGTTAAACAGCTCCATACGAGTTTGCAGTATGCCCGGCATGTAAGAGGGCAAAAGCTGCGGATAGGTAGGAGTAAACTGATGTGCGCTAGCACTCGATGCGATTAAAGCGCAACACACTCCGCATTTACCACGGAGGTATATTCGCCTCCAGGAAACGCCTTGTCCGCACCATAGTCTGCTTGTGAACTTACTCCAAACCATACTGTACCTGCTACTGTGAGATCAAATTCTGACACATTGTTGTATGTACGCTTATTCGTGTCATAGTCCGCCTGAAGAGGATCTGTAACTTCTGCAACGCTCACCGACCCCGTCCAGTTTACAACGTCACTCAACGCGGGGCTGGAAGAAAACACTTCGGGTGTGGAAATCACAGCCTTGTAGAAGTTCGCACTGATTACATCAAACCGAATCACCGGCTCCACACCTCCGTCTGCCGCAGCAGTGCTCAAGCGACTCGGAGTCGGGTTGCCATACACGCCGGGAGTATCTGTTACAATTACACACTTGGAAGCAACCGTTCCCATAATGGGGGTGTCTTCCGCTAGCACAGGCCCCGCCAAGAAAGCGATTGCCAAAGCCAACTTTTTCATTTATTTCTCCTCATACTGTGCGTTTACCATTTCATCATGTAAACGCTGTTGGGCAAAGTTCATTCTACGTCCTTGCCTATTATCAGAAATGTCCTTCCCAGGAAGAAAAGAGTCTTGTATTGATCCACCCGGCATCGCAACGTAGTAGCTCGCTGGAACAATATCGAGTGCAAAAAATTGTGCTGCAAGCTCCGCTTGAGCAACGGCGTTCGACCCCGCTTCTCTTGTTCTTTCTTTTACCTGCATCTGGCGGCGCTCGAGATCCTCTTGATTCTGATCTCGTAGAGCGTCCAGAGTATACTCAACCGAAGGAATCTCTACCGAAGGCGCTGGAGGAATATAGTTAGGACATCCAAGAGTCGGCTCAGCGCAGGAATCGTACTGATAGGTATAGACGATGTTTTCGTTGAATACAGTTCCCTGGCCTTGTAGGCTCAAAGCACCAGCACCCATAGTCTCCCCTAAAATATTCAGAGGTGCGCCTCTTGTAATTGTGTTGCCTGGCAATCCATTCCAGTTATCTGTGAAAGTAAATAGTCGAGAACCGGCTACTGAGTTCTGCTCAATATTGACTTGAAAATCGTCTGCGGGGTTTTTGCTCACGGCATAACGCCAGGCGATTCCATTTACGACAAGTCCTGTCTCTGGAGGAAGCACATTCTGCATATTCCAGGTTCGGCCGAGCGCGACGACATTCGGCGTACTCTCGAAAACCTCAGATTGCGAGTAGCAGTGCGAGGAGGCTAGCAATGCCAATACCACCAAATGCAGTCTTCTTACCATTTGAAATTTCCTTCTCCGGCTGCTCTTCTTCGTGTGCGAGCCATGCAGCTTTTGCCTCTGGACCGATTAGCCCATCGTAGGGGCAGGGTGTCCCGGCATTCATCATGGCGTCGAACACACGCTTATCCTGGCACATCGTAGAGACGGCGGCAACTTTCATACCCATATCATAGAGCGTCTTTGCGTTCTTGAGGCGCTCGCAGTTCATGTCTCGTACAGTTGCGCCTGCACTGAGACCAAGAATTTGTGTCTGGACTGCGCCTGCCACTCCGACTGTGCAAAGATCCGAATTACTGAAGTTCATTGTCGGAATGATTGCGGACGGAGGCGGACTCTCTACGGTTGTCCGAACTGTACTATCTGTTGTGGCCTCCGTCACGATGGGCGCTTCTTGTGCGAGAGCGGTAATCGGAAGAAGAAGTAAAATTAGTTTTTTCATAATTTGTTTTGGGGGTGGTCCTATCATGTATCAAATTATAAGGGGTTGTGGGGCGGTTGTCAAGGATTGTTTTTGCTTGGGTTCGGTTTTGTAGGCTATAGCGCCTTTTTGGAAGAAGAATTTCTTGCGTGTTACACGTGTGGGTGTGTGGCGAGCAACTAAATGAGAATGAGTCTCATTACCGCCCCCCGTTATAATATATAACTAGCCCCCGTTATATATTATAACGGGGGCGCGTTATTACTTGCGGTAATCACGCCTTATATATGTAACTAGATGCCCTTTATAATAATAAGAACGCCATGCTACAACGGGCGACTTATAATAATAAGCGTTAGTTATTAGGCGCATTATTTTCTCCAAATAATCGGATCAGTTATAATTGCGTAAACAAGCGCGCCTAGGGGGATTAAAACCATAATAGCCATAATAATATAAAGCATATTTAAACCCTGTTATAAGGCGCCTTATAAGGCGCCTTTATTATATAGAAACTGCGCAATAGGTAATTCATAATCACGCGCATCTTCCAAAGCTGTATGCGGCTCCGCTTCTAATTGTTCGCCTATAATATAGCGCGCTACATTGTCGGCGGTCATTTTAGGCTTACCCGTTTTAGTTAACGCATTATTAGCATGGCAATATTTAATATAATTCGCGTCATTACTAAAATAAGCGCGAGCCTTTTGAAGCAAACAAAAACGCTTTCTGAATAATCCTAAATTAATATCTGTCGCCATACACTTTGGATAATCAAAAGAGATATTAAATGCGGTGACTGCCGGATTATAGCGCCCCACATTTTTAGATAACCAAATATTAATTAAATGATTAGATGCAATAGAACGCGAACCGGATTCAATGCGTGACATATAATGTTTACGGCGTGCCCTAACATTTTGAATTGACCAAAACTCGCCAGGCTTAGAATGGGGATTGGACCATAATTCCATTTTATCAAACTGATTATATATAAGCGTTCCAATTTCATCTAATACTTCACCGGAATTTAAATCGGCAATTACTGCTCCGAAATCGGCAACAGTATTCCCCGAGGTTGTTTCCGTATCCACTAAACAGATAATCATTTTAAAGCCTCATTTATTAAGGTTGCATCTAGGGCGTTGATGCCCAACTCTCGGGCCATTGCTAGAACCGAGTGATTGTCATCATAGAACGTAACGCCGCGCAGGTCCACTCCCAAGGAAAGCAGTTTTTCTCGCTTCAATTCTGCATCCGAACGATTGTCCCCTTCACTGCGCGCCAGAATTACTGGCGCTTCTAGGCCATGCTTGCGAAGGTATGCCCTGTCAGCATCACCTAAAACTCGAGCGGTACATATTGCCACCTGCTTATCCGTGGCGAGAGCATGGCGCATGAGGCGAGCCAGGGGAAGCAGCGAATCCTGCTCAATTTTTTCCGGCGTGGAATGTTCGCGCCATGCGTCTAGGTCCAGGGAACCATCGGGGCACGCCAGCTGGCGATGGCGAGAGCAAACCACGGTCCCATCTAAATCAAAAATAAGCATTATATTAGGCTCCAGTAGCCAACAATGGAAACAATATTTAGGCCCACCAAATTCCAAGCCCGGAGCCTGGCTGCTTGCGTGGTGAGTAGGGCGAGCCCTACGCAAGCGAGCCAGTAACCCCTGACCCCTGGCATATGGTAGGGAGCGAGGGCGAGCGCGCAAGCGCCCACCCACCCCATAACGTTATCCCAGCGCATTGAAAAGCGCTCCCAGGCTTTCTTTAGTAGCCTTTTCCAAGCCGGGAAGGCTAACGCCTAGCCTGTCAGAAATGGCTCGCACGATATCTTCCTTCGATTGAACCGGCGAGCCGTCCTTGCTACGCTTTGCTGCGCGCTCGTATTGAATACCGGCGCGAACTGCTGCAGCAATAATGGCACGCGGCTTTTCCCCGAATTGTTCGGCGATAGCCGTAGCTTTCGCCATATCCAAGGGCGCAGCTGCTACCATAGCAGCCATCACCTCACCTTCAAACTTGCTAGCCATATTGAAACTCCTTAATTGAAACGTTTTCCTTTACTGCCCGAGCATTATGGCCCCCGAGAGCGAGAAAGGCAAGGTTTTTATCATTGAAATTTTCGATGATAAAAGCGCTTTTCATCGAAAAAAACTGCTTGACAGCCCGGCACCAAAAAATGTTATAATGGAAATAGCGGCTTCGCCGCGCGCCAAAATAGCATACTTCGGAAGCTAGGTCAAGCCGAGCCGACGAATGGTCGCAAGCAATTTTCATGCCAGGTCTGTTTGTCCAATTGATTATTTGAATGGGTCCGGGCCTTTCGATAGAAAAAAACAATTGGACAAATGGGCGGGCGGGCTGCTATAATAAAGGTAGCGACCAGGGGTCGCGCCAAAATTTTACCCGCACCCCTCTTGGGAGATTTTACGCGAGCGGGCGGGGGTCTGTCAATAGGTTTTTTAGTCTTTTTTGTTATATGCTTATTCCAAAATAATCCTTGACTTTTGAGATTGGCACGGTTCTTGCATAAGAGCGGGGCCTGCAATATCCATGCCAATTTCAAAAGTCAAGCCCGAGCCGACGAACGGTCTTTTGCGAATGATTCTCATTCCGCAAATTAGTTGCATTCAACAACTATTACATTCAACAACTATTGCATTCAACAACTATTACATTCAACAACTATTGCATTCAACAACTATTACATTCAACAACTATTGCATTCAACAACTATTGCATTCAACAACTATTGCATTCAACAACTATTGCATTCAACAACTATTGCATTTGACAATCAAATGCGCGCTTCGCGCCAAAGTGCAAAGTCAACAATCTATTGAGTTTGCGCTCCGCGCCAAAGTGCGAAAGTGATAAACCTAAAAAACGTGCCGCAGGCACCAAAGTGCGAAACCTAGCCCATTATATTGTACCACGAAAGCACGCGCGTTGTCAAGAAAAACTTTCGATGTCTCTCGACAGACGGTCGAAAATTTTTCTTGCTTTTTTGCTCGGCCCTCCGTATAATATCTTTTCAAACATAGGGGAAGCAATGGGCATCCCCGGAGACTCTAGGAAAAACTATTATGGCATCTCGTTTCGACGACGCAGTACTCGCAGCAATGCAGGCAGCAGCTCCTCTCAACCTGGAAAAAGCAGAAGCACTTGCTGAGCAGTTTGGTGAAAAGCCGCGTGCTATTATCGCTGCCGCAGTTCGTGCTGGCATTCAATATGAGCGCAAGGCTCGTATGTCCAAGAATGGCGGTCCGGCTGTCTCGAAGGAGGACCTGGTTGCGCAGATTTCGGAGAAGGTTGGCGCTAACCTGTCCGGGCTTGAGAAAGCTACGAAGCAGTCGCTACAGGCCCTTCTCTCAGCCGTGTAGTCCGAACCAAGCCGGGGCAACTGCCCCGGCTTTTTTATGCTTTACAAAAATGGGCAGCGTAGCTGCGCCAAATAAAGTGCGAAAGCTAACTGAAATTTGCGCGCCTGCGCCGAACCGCACGTTCTCCCCCATTTTCATATATTATACGCGGGCCGGCAAGGTTTGTCAAGGCTTATTTTCGGTTGTCTCGGGGTAAGCCGGGGCGGGGCAACATAATTTTTGAAAATTTAGTTTAATTGCAAATAATTCTTGACAATTTTAGGTCGTGTGTGGCCCCCCGAAATACAGTGCGTTCTGCTTCCGACATACCCCGAAAATAAATCTTGACTCCAAAGACTCCTTTGCGTATAATATGCGCATACTTTGGAAAAGCGGAGAAGATTATGACGAAGGCCCAGTTAGATATGCTAACGGCTTATTACGGTATGGTTCAGGACGGCTGCTCCAAAGAGCAAGCCCTAAGCTATATTCTGCTCATGAAGTTTGATGCCAAAGATGTGGTGTGGCTTGTGGAGAAAGTAAAATGAAGCGTCCTACTCGAAAGCAGTTAAACGGTTACTCTTTGAGTGAGCTTAAAACTATGCTCAAACGAGCAGGCCACAAAGTTCCTCGAAACCTAGAGCGAGAGGCATATGTCACTGAATGTGATGGGCGTTTGTTTCGGTGGCGTTGGTGGGCGGAAGAATTCGTAGTTGATCGCAGCGAGCCTATTGAAGATTTCGACCGTTGGGCAAATAGTGTAGAGGGTAGTTTCCCGGTTAGTTCGTTATTTGGAGAAAAAGCATGATTGTACGAGTAATGTTTGACGCAGCTGACGCGCAGTTCTCTTTCTTTCAGCCGATGGAATGGACGGAGAAAGTGCGTCGGCATCGTGAGTCGCTGATTGATGCAGGCGAGCTGAATGAAATTGTAGCTGAGCAGTTGTACGACTTTGAAGTTGTCGAGATGTTCTATGGCGATGAAGTGTTTACTGATGCTTTCCATGTTGAGCGCAACACCAACTACATGATGTTCTTTGATCAAGAGACGAATGATCTCAATGTTTTCACGCTACATGAGTGGGATAATGTGCTGCAAGAGTTGGCCGACGAAGATGCTGATATGAATCAAATTTTCTATGCGCCTCTGATTGTCTAAGGAGTGATGAATATGGTTGAGCAGAGAATAACTTGGACATACCAGTACGGAAATGAAAAAGTCGTCTTTAAGTTTAACATGGATGACAAGACTCACAAAGAAGTGTTTATGAAATGGGTTGACTTCATGAACGCTATCGGTTATACCGTAGATCCGACTGAAATGGAAGCAATGTGGAATGGTGAGTAAAAATAATTCTTGACAACACACCTCCAACACCGTATAATATGTACATATTTTGAAATGGAGCAATACGCAATGCGAGCAAAAGTTTTTTGGGAACGGTGCTGGAGTACGGAAGATGCTCTGCTTACGGAACAGCTGGTTGACTTTGCTATTCGTTATTTTGATCTCGGCAAAGGTAAGCTAGAAGTTCTGATGGATGAGGAAATTGAAAGCGGTAGTATTGCAGAAGCTCTGAAACTCGGCAAGAAGAAGTTCATGATTGTTCTCTCAAAAAATCAGATTGACTCAGATGAAAGTCTTGCTCGCAGTGTCTTTCATGAGATGACGCATATCAAGCAGTATATGAAAGACGATTTTAAGATTGGTGCCAAGAAAGTAAGCTGGCAAGGTGAAAAATTCAATGTGAGGTCGGAGAAAGACTATTGGCTATCTCCGTGGGAAATGGAAGCACGAGCAATGGAAGAGGCTATGCTTCGATTCTGGGAGATTGATTGTGAAGAGCGTGGTGCATAAAGATTGTCGGAGTCCGAAGTATCGGGCTCGAGTAGAACGCAACAAGAAAAAATATCATCGACCTGCGGAGAAACGAAATGACCGAAATGGATATGATCGTCGAGAAGATTAATGAGCAGCTTCGTACTGCTCGTAGTAATTGTGACTTCTTTAATTATGACGAAGATATGCTAGGCTTTCTTCGTGGACGTATTGACGCGCTAATGGATGCAAAGCGCCTCGTTCGAGAAGCCCAGTTCGAGATTATGAAAAATAGTTCTTGCATGGAATACTGAAAAGCCCTATAATATATTTTTAAATCAAAGAGCCACTGGAGGCACGACATGAGCGAAGTTAAGTACACTGAAGAAATGGTTGAGCGTATGGTCCAGCTTTACACCGCGAATCCTACTCGTGAGACGGTGGACGCGATTGCAGAGGAGTTCGACAAGCCTGCTCGTTCGATTATCGCCAAGCTCACTCGCGAAGGCGTTTACCAGGCGCAGCCCCGTACTTCTAAGACCGGCGAGCCTGTGATTCGTAAGGAGCAGCTTGTGGCATTCATCGCAAACAAACTCGCAGTTGAGCTGCCTTCTCTTGCAAAAGCTACGAAAGCAGACCTCACGAAGCTGGCTGCTGCTATTCAGCGAGATGTTGCATGATGCTTCCTAGCACCAAGTGGACGGAACTGGGCGCTTGGGAAAACAGGCACGACACGAAAGTGTTCGTGTCTGTTTGTACTCAAGATATTGTTGACTATCTCAAGGAGCAGGGACTTTTTGCTGCCAAAAGCGATATTGTGGATGCTATCGACGAAGCCTGGGACGAGGACGACATGTCCGAGCTCTACGAAGAAATCTACGATTCGGTAGTAAAAAAGCTATCGAATAAAGTACAAAAAGTATAGTGAAAGGGGTGGCACTGTCCACCCTTTTTCTTTATAGGTTCAAAAAATAAATCTTGACATTTTTTCTCTGCTATGGGATAATATGTTCTTCGCGCAGGAGTATAAGTGTGGGCGACATAATAAAGTTTCCAAACTCAGCTAAAAAGCACGGGCAGCAAGCACAACAAAGACTCAATGAGTTGATTGATATTGTGCATGACTACAGTGTAAAAAACAGCGAGGCTTGGGTTAATCTTGCGATCAGTTTTACTGAATATCAGCAAGCATTTATGGCCTATGCCTACCTTGTAGGCGAAGATAACGTCGAGGAAGAATACTGGGAACTCTTTCTTGGCGGTGAGTATAACTCCCAGGACACATTTCAGTGGGACTTTGAATATGTCTATGACTGGTGATTATTATATGGACGGCTACGATCTTGCTTGTGCATATGCTAACGAAGAGGATGCTCTTTCCGCTCTTCGTGCACAAGGCTACTCGCAGTCTGACATTCAAGCATTTATGGAATACCGCTACACTCTCGATGGGTTTTACGAGGGAGACGTAGAGGATGTCTATTAATTACACTGCAGAGCAGACTACTTACGTTATTGACGAGTACCTGAAGAACAAAGACGATGATGAAGTAATTAAGCGTCTAGCCCAGGAACTCAACAAGAGTGAGAAGTCGATTATTGGTAAACTCTCCAAGGAGAATGTTTACGAAAAACGTGTTTATCGCAGCAAGTCGGGCGAACTTCCTGTGACGAAAAAAGAGTTAGTTGCAAATCTATCTTCTTTGATTAGTGCAGACCCCGAGAGACTGCAAGGGTTGGAAAAAGCACCTAAGCTAGAGCTTAAATATCTTATCCAACGATTAGAGGACACACTGCGTGAAACAAGTACTTGCGACGGTCAAGTATTATGAAACTGCAAACGGTAGAGACTGGAATTATAGAGGTCTCAGAGAAGTAGACCTTGGCTATGTCCATGACGAGGATCTGGAAGATGACATGGAAGAGTGGGCTCGTGGCAAGTTATATCGCTATGGTAACACTCTGACCTGTAAACAAAAACAAGAACTTGTAGGATGGACAGTTAGGGACTCTTACTAATGCTTGCAGATGCGGTCATGTGTTTGGCTTTAAATATTTATTGGGAAGCTCGTAATCAGCCGATTAAGGGGAAGAGGGCGGTTGCAGAAGTAGTGATCAATCGATCATATTCTCCAAAGTTTCCTAATCATCCGTGTGATGTTATTTACCAAGCTAAAACCTGGCCGAGCGGTCATCCCAAGAAGCACCGGTGCCACTTTAGCTGGTATTGTGATGGCCTGTCAGACTACCCAACCGATTGGCGAGCATATGCTGAAGCGCTAATACTTGCTAATCGTATTTGGAGCGGGCAAGAAGATAGAGTAGCCCCGTGCGAATTATATTATCATACAATTCAAGTGGACCCCGATTGGGCTATGAGATTTGAGCCTACACAAATAATCGGCGACCATATATTCTATAGAGAAAAAGATGAAAAAGATTGTACTTCCCCTAGTTTTCGCAAGTTTGATTTCCACGGCCAACGCTGGTGATGACACCAAAGATTATAACGCTTGTCTTCAATCCATTAAGCATGAGTATCAAGATGTTGCTAAAACCCGCATTTCTCGTATGAACCGGCACAAGATTAAGATTATTGTGTGGGATTTGACTGGCAAGCACGTTGTTTACTGTGATCGTAAGACGAAAGAGGTGCATGAGTGATCGGTGAGAAAGTACCAAATGTTACTCTCTACACGAGAGTTCGTGATGAAAGTATTGAAGGACCAAATCCGTTTCGTTGGGAACTTGTGCAGACAGGCGAGCTTTTTACAGGAAAGACTGTAGTAGTCTTTTCTCTGCCTGGAGCATTTACTCCAACGTGCAGCACTTATCAGCTTCCGAACTTTGAGAAGCTGTATAATAAGTTTCAGTTGCAAGGAGTGGACGAGGTCTATGTGTGCAGTGTAAATGATGCGTTTGTCATGAATAAATGGCTAGAGCATCAAGACGTGAAAAACGTTAAGGCACTTCCTGATGGAAATGGTGACTTCACTCGCGCTATGGGTATGCTCGTGGATAAAGAAAATCTTGGTTTTGGAAAACGAAGCTGGAGATATGCCTTTATCGCTCGAGACGGCAATATCTCGCATTGGTTTGTGGAGCCTGGTTTCCGTAACAATGCTGACGACGATCCTTATGGTGAAACAGATCCTGAACATATCTTGAAAATTTTTCTTGATTCTTTGGACTAAAAGCCATATAATATATAAGAAATGGGGGCAGCCGGACCCATAAATCCGGCATTATAGAGCCCTCCAAGCCTCTTAACAATGCTCAAATCGTGAGGGCCGTTTACCGGTTGTTGGTTCGCCCGGTCTGTCGTTAGCAAGCGCCATCAGCCACGATTAAGTTGCGTATAGGGGTGGTGCCCAAGGGCGAGATGCAGATAAAAACCATCATTTTTCTGCCTCCTTGGCCGAATGGTAAGGCAACTGATTTGTAATCAGTAGATTGGGAGTTCGATTCTCTCAGGAGGCACCAGTTTTTGGAGTGGCTATGTTTACGGAAAAAGAATTATTTCTTATTTTAAAAAATCTAAGAAGTCAGGAAACGATACTTAACTTTAAGTACGTTGACGATGATAGTGCTGACGTAATTGAAGAGTTGTCTGAAGTTCGTAGTCTAATCAATAAAGTTCAAGAACTCATTCTGCCCGCTTAGCTCAGCTGGATAGAGCATCTGCCTTCTAAGCAGACGGTCGGGAGTTCGAGCCTCTCAGCGGGTACCAATTATGACGAAAGAAGAAATCACGGCGGGGTTGCTCAAAGCCCTTGAAAACGAAAACAAAGCAGAAGCTAGAAGATATTTGCGTCTGCTACGAAAAGCAGGAGAAGAGGAATGGGAACTCGAGGCATACGAAGTAATCCTGGAGAGCGAGTAGCTCTTGCAAAATGTCATGCGTTGCTAAGATACCTGGAAACGCATAAAGACCCCGTAGTGGGGCAAAAAGCTCGAATACTCCAGCGTGAGATTGAAGATTTGATACCGGGGCTGCCCCGCTAAACCCGCCTAGAGCGGGTTTTTATTGCCGGCGGGGTCATCGTAAGACCTACTGAGCTAGAAAATATAGACAGTCACGGCGGGGCCTTCCTCACAATTTTCGTTTACGTAAGCTAGGAGAAACTTCGTGTGAAAGAGGGATAACTTTGAGTAATTTTATTACTTATTCTCTTAAATACGTCCCTTACGAAGGTAACGACTCATATTAGACTTATGGGCTTCAACAAGTGGGAGTGAAGTATAACCCCGCTTTAGTTTCGTTGAGAAAATCGCGAATTGTCGCATACCCGTCTTAAAAAGTAAATTACATATGGAAGTTTGGTTTCTTCCAGTTATTATGCAATAACGGGGATTTAGAGAACCATGCAATTAACTCTAGAGCATTCCAACGATATATCGAAAAAGAAAGGTTTTTATTACACCTGGAGAGAAAGGGTTCCGCTAAGGCTACACCTTTCGCTCCGACGCTGTAAAAAACGATTTCAATTGCGATATCACTTTGGAGGATTTCACTCTAGGCTTAAGCGCAGCTTCTCATCAGATTTTAGCTCGGCAGTAGCGAGGCAGAAGTAACTAACATAGCTGCTTCTAAAGAATATAAATATTTTATCATACATCTATTTGAATGTAAAGAATTATTTTTGAGCAGGTATGACTACTTTCAGCTGTGTGCTTCGATAGCCATAAAAAAGGCTCTTAAAAGGGCCTTAGTGAGTAAGTAAATTTTCTTATCTTTCCTGCCGCTTTTGAATCGATTTCTTCTGCATTATAGTGCGCAAGCAATGCATTTCCGTACATACATTTCCAGGGAACTTCCCCGGGGTCAGTGCGCGTTGTATGTAACTTCCAGATTTCACTCGTAGGACGTTTCATACAGGTCAAATAAAGCCATACGTTCGGAGTCTTCTCAAGTTTACACATTTTACAATGCCCTCTCTGTAGTAGTGCTCGAGGACTCTCTTTCCAGCGATGTCCTCGCTCACACTCATGTTCGATCGGTCGATTCATACTCCAGTATCGACCTACCGGCCACATTCCTTCAAGTCGTAAAGTGTATTCTCGTGTATTCATAGTTTTATTGCTACCATTACTATAAGAGCAATCAGTAGAATATTGACCATCAATAACTCAAGTGCGAGTATCGTATGATACCAGATCCATCGCGTTTTGTACGCGTTATCAACAGTCAAGTCCTCTGGATCAGGAGACTTGAAAATGTACTTTCGTATATTCATACATTATCTCGTTCAGACTGAGACAGTGTTTGCTCTCAAAGTTCTCAATAAAGTTTTCAAATCTTGGAGTATAACTCGTGAAATACTCTCTCACGGGGTCGACGCAAAGTGGATCAAAGCACAATATAAACCACCCCTCTTTTCTTTTCTCTAGACTATATCTCCACATTGGGGGAAATCCATCATTACTACCCAGGGCCATTAATGAACAGGGCTCCAGTTAAACAATTCAGGAAACATATTTAAAGTGCGGTACATAGAATTAGGATCAAGCTCCCAGAACTCTTTCCACTCAGGATCTTCATTCATCGAAACTACGTAACGAACATATGGTTCAGTAGGATGCTTTAGATAGAAGAGTCTTATTTCCATATGCAGGGTTCCAGATTCGGCTCACGATAGTTAGGGCCTTTCATTACTTTACCATCTTCACGCCGCAGAGGCTTACCGTCAGCCCCGAGCTTACTCATGTTGCTTGAATGTACTTCTTCAAAGCAAGAGTCTAGATCAATACCGAAAGCATGACCGGCTCCTAGGGTGACATAAAGAATGTCCGTAAGAGCGTCGGCCACTTCAATAAGTGCTTCTTTCTCATCAATAAGCCCCTGCTCGTACTTATACAGGCCGTCTCGAAGTTCCTGAACTTCTTCCTCAATAAGATGAAGTCGAAGTTCTAGCGGGCGATTCTTTAGCGCCGGTTCTTCGTGAACGTGCTGCCCGAAAGAGCGCATAAACTCTGCTACTTTGTTAAACATAATAATCCTCCACTTGGAAGAATATTATAGCTTACACCACACAGAAAGTCAAGTAGTATTTTTTAGCACATAAAAAAGCCCTCTTCGTGAGGGCCTTACTGCAGCTGCGC